>Ga0207042_1013_pt1 | contig 62808 bp, 67 predicted proteins | sample Alteio_BWMinCont_70_FD_153310 | JGI IMG/M metagenome (GOLD analysis project Ga0207042, IMG submission 153310) | Enriched cells from forest soil in Barre Woods Harvard Forest LTER site, Petersham, Massachusetts, United States -... | ecosystem: Environmental > Terrestrial > Soil > Temperate forest >... | reverse complement strand
CTAGCCCTCCTTTTTCAAAGGAGGGTAACGCAACCATCGGGACTTGTGTAGATACCTATGTTTTTCAAAGGGAGATGATGCAAACAAAAGATGTGTGCATACCCTAGCCTCCGCCAGGAGGAAGGCGTTCTAACATGAATTGTCAACAGACCGTAATCATTCTGCTCAATTAATATTTGCGCAAAGCTCTACAATATTATTACCTATTTCATTTTTAAAATCAGTTTCCAAGAGTTCGCTTATTTTGCCAACCAACTTTTCCACACTCAATCCATAATAATCTAATAGCATTTCCTGGCTACCATATTTATCTGGATATTTATCTGGCAACCCAAAACGCTTAATCAATGGTATTTTTCTGCCTAAACTTTCGATTAAACAATCTGTCACCGCACTACCTAGACCACCAATCAATGTATTTTCTTCAACAGTGACAACCAGATCAGATTGTTTAGCATGATGAATAATACTTGCTTCATCAAGCGGCTTGACGGTATGGCAATGCAATACGGTTACACCTATTGATAACTCTTCTAAGACTTTTGCAACTTTCAATGTACGTTGCGTCATGACGCCTGTTGACACAATTAAAACATTTAGACTTTTCTCACCGCGAGTGTGATGCATGTTAATCGCTTTGCCAATGGTAAAACCATTTTCTGCGCGACTCACTACTTCATCGCCGCCTTTACCCAAACGGATATATATTGGTTGTGGCCAATCGAGTGTTTGATGCATTAGACGCGTAATTTCTTCGGCGTCACTGACAGCTGCAACTGTCATGTTAGGTAGTGCGCGCATAATGCTAAGATCTTCAGTTGCTAAATGTGTGGGGCCTAATGGCGCATACACAACACCACCACCATTCGCAATCAAACGAATGGGTAAATTATGCATGCAAATATCTACAGCAATTTGCTCGTAGCAACGTCTTGTGAGAAAAGTCGCAATCGTATTCACATAAGGAATATAACCTTCCATCGCAAGGCCTGCCGCCATACCAATGATATTGGCTTCGTATACGCCTTCCATGTAATAGCGATCAGGGAATTCTTCTTTCATTTTCCCCAGCAGGCCCGGACTTAAGTCTGAACCGATAAAAACTACGCGCTCATCTCGTTTTGCTAATTCATACACCATGTTTATGCAAGTTTCGCGCACTGTTATCTCTCCAATTCTGCATACATTTCTTGAATGGTTTCGTTACTCAAACGCGCTTTGTGATGCCAGGCAGGATTATGCTCTGCAAAACTGAAACCCTTACCTTTTACTGTGTGACAGATAATAGCGGTTGGCTTGTCTGTTTGAAGCGGTATACGCTTTAATAAATCTTGTAACGCAGAAACATCGTGGCCATTCACTTCTTCGACTGCAAAATTAAAGCTACGCCATTTATCTGCTAGCGGCTCTAAATCTTGAATGTCTTTTGTGGCGCCTGCCGATTGAATTTTATTGTAATCAATCATCGCTACAATATTATTTAATTTATGCTTGCCGATACACATGGCAGCTTCCCAGACAGAACCTTCATTAATTTCGCCATCACCCATGATAACGAATGTTCTGTTCTGTCGTTTTTTCATTTTAGCGGCTAATGCAAAACCGAGACCCACTGACAACCCATGCCCCAGCGAACCCGTTGATGTTTCAATGCCAGGTATTTTATTTGCTTCGGGATGACCACCTAAGATTGAATCAAAACGACAAAAAGTATCAAGATGCGCTGCATCAAAAAACCCTTTATCTGCAAGCAGTGCATATTGTGCAATACAACCGTGTCCTTTACTTAAAATGCAGCGATCCCGATGTTCCCATTTAGGATCTTTGGCATTAAACGTCAAGATATCATCATATAGCACTCGTAAAATTTCAATCAATGACATGGTAGAACCAATATGGCCACGCCCACCACCCTCGAGCGCACGACACGCTAATTTGCGTAAATACAATGAACGTTCATCTAATTTAATTTCGTTAGCTTTCTCAGCGAGAGATTTCATATGGACATCCAATTTGTTGCACATTAATCAATAAATCTTTAGCACGTTTAAGCTGGATTTTTTTTGCTTTTTCTTGATCTTGATAAACGTCTGCATGCTGTCGATTCGACCAAAATGCTGGGATAAATTCATTTAACAAAATAAGCACCCATCTTAAACCAAATAAAGGCCAGGTGTAATAAAACCGCGATAAAAACAGAGGATCTGCCTGATACACCATCGACAGCCCTTGAATAAATTGTTCTTTCTGTAAAACAGATAATTGCATTTTGGGATGCCATAAAATATCTGCTAATAATTTTACGGGATCATCCCATCCGAAATAATCAAAATCAAAAAAATATAACTGTCCTGCTGTATCACGAATTGTATTATGAAAACCAAAATCGGCTGGAATCAAAGAACGCTGATGCAATGGTAATTCAGCATCAGGATCGATACTTTTTTCTGCATAACCCGCGCTCGCACGCTGCTGAAAATCTTTAAATACAGGATAGAAATCCTGCTCTAAAAAATCTTTTAAAATAGAATCTTCTTCAGCGACCGCTTGCAGACGTTGAAAGCGTTGCGTAATTTGATTAAACAAAATAGATAATGAGACACACGCTTCCGCCGCTTGTGGTAAAGAAAGCGCGCTAGGCAATGCATTTAAATTAGCGACGGAGCTAATAAATTGTATGGCTTGTGTTACATCGTCTGCAGAATAATTTTGTGGTACAGCACCTTCTATCCAACTCATTACTAGCCAGCGTTCTTTTTCACAATGCGTTTTTACGAAAGGAACTGCTGGCACCGCGTGCTGATTTAAAAACTGATACGCCATCAACTCAGCGGCTAATCGATCACGTTGATTGGGAGCATAGGGAGGATAAGACTTTATTGCCCATCTCTCACCATCCGCTTCAACACATAACACAACGCTATTGCCGCCGCCTTGCTTTGCATGTAACTGCAGATGCTGACAGCCTAGTAACTGTTTAATTTTCTCTGCCTGTTCTGAAGGCAGAGAATGATCTTTAAGCGAAGATTGCATTTTGTATCTCTATCCAATTCGAATACGTTTTCATGCTGTGCGCTGTGTCGCTTTCTGAAACAGGTTGGAATAAAAAGCGTTCGACCTGATTTGGAAATAATGGCGAATCTAATACTTCAATTAAATCATCAATAAAATGCGTACATTCCAATGCTTTGATGCGCGCAATTTTTTCTTCTCGTGTTGTTTCAAAGAAGACTTGCTGTTCTTTGATCATTGGTACTTTTGCTTTGAAAAAGCCTTGCTCTTGTAGCCAGCCGCGAGCTGCATCACGTAAGCTAACGCGATTTTCATCAAAATGGCCGAATTCCGTTTTGTGACTTACGATAAAAATTTCAACATTAGGATTGGCATTACAAGCAGAAATAAATTCTTTTACGCCAGAAAATATTTCTGCTTTTTTGATAAATTCACCGTACGCTTTTCCTTGCATACGTTGCCAAACTAATTCGCCTTCAGGCAAAAGTCGAATGGCATCACGCAATTCACGTTTTGTGCCCACGTAATCTTCTGGCACTAATTGCCATGATTTCGCTAAATCACAAAAAACATTGTCGTAGCAAATAATTGTATTATCAAAATCAATTCCGATACGCATTCATTCTACTCTTTACTTAGCATCACAACACAAGGCAAATACATAATGCGCCATTGGATAAAATCCAGTATGCACAACTTCATCGTTCATTGAAAATATAAAGACTTGATTGAAATATTTTTCAAATAAACGTTTGAAATCTGCGCCAGATTTACAGTTTACGTGACCTATTTTACTCTGGGGTGAAGCATAACTTTGTGATTCTAATGTTGGCGCACCAATAATTGCCACGCCGTGCGGGGCAAGTGATTGCTGAATATGCTGAATATAGAGATGTTCTTTTTCTTGTTCGATATGTTCGACAACATCTAAACTATAAATAGCATCGTATGCTTCTTTTAATGGACCATGCAAAATATCATGCACTGCTGGATGTAATGGCCAACGTGCATCATAACGGCTTTCAATATCCTTAATAAAAATAGGATCGATGTCATATACGTGTAAATCTTTCACTTCTTGCAATACAACGCGACTTCCGAATGCATCGCCACAACCAATTTCAGCAACTTTGTTTTTACCGCTTAGCATTTTAGAAACAAATTTGTAACGTGATAACATAAATGCTAAACGACGAGGATCATCGTGCCACACTTGATTGGACATAATACCTAATGTTGTTAGTCCCTGTTTATTTAAAACATCTAGACAATCATTATATTGTGGTTCAACTGTGCTTACCGCTGACATGGCTCCATCCTTCCATTAAAAATATATTATGCTCTTAATAATTTCCTGACACCTAAAATAATCCAGTATGGAAATAAACGTCCAATTCGTACTACCATTTTGTTATTCAACAATAGCTTCCATAATAATTTAATCGTAAAAAAACGACGCAACATCGGATAAAATAAAAATAATGGAATATAGCGAATAGCATAACTCGGTAACAATGCAGCTGCTTTGAAAGCCCCCCACAAAGCTGGATAATGTTGAGACAAGATTTGGACTGTATCTAGCATGACTTGTTTTTGCTGTTTCCAGATGTTTCTACCTTCAGAATAACTGCCTTTACGCAAATTGACATATACAAAAATTTCATCGCAATAATATAGACCTTGCTGAAATGCTACCACAAAATATAACAACCAATCACAATGCCAACGTAATTTGGAATGTAGCATGCCAGCGGCAAGCACAGCTTGACGGTTCATGAACATACCGCCTCCGCCATTAAATCCTACGTAGCTATTTCGAGAAAGAGTGGTAAATTCTGCTGCGCTGATGAATGCATTTTTTCTGGCATAAGGTAACATGCGACGGAAAGAGACATTCTTATCATAGCGATTCACAATAGCATCACCACAGATTAATCCTACAGACGGATGATTACGTATAATTTTTTTTGCCAATGCCACAATTTGTTCATGATACCAATCATCTGCCGCACACAGAATAATATAATCGCCAGTCGCCTGTTCAATTCCATAATTTAATGCTTTGCATACCCCTTGGTTTTTTTCGTGTCGCAATAAGCGGATAATCGAGTGTGAGCGCATAAACTCACGGATCACAGAAAGACTATCATCAGTGGATCCATCGTCCACAATTAAAATTTCTGTAAATGCTTCTGTTTGATCAAGCAACGATTGAATGGCTCGCGACAAAAATTCCACCGAATTATAATTTGGTAGTATTGCGCTAATTTTTATATTGTCTGAAAAATGATTTTTCATGATCAACTCTCAACCTCAACATCTGGCACTAGGGTTACAAGAATATTGGTGCAATGTCCTCTTTTTGTAGAAAACAATTTGGAAAGACAGTTTCTGATGAAAAAGAACAAGCTGCTAGGCACGCCTAACAAGATATACAGCAATAGTTTTATTTTTTTATTATATGAGAATAATTTATTGATGCGATAAATTAGCATTGCACCTAACATTGTCATGTTACTTCGCGACATAGTCAAATCTGCAATATGATATGGTGATCCTATCAACACATTGGCTTTATACGCAAATTCAACGGGAAAATCATAATTAAAAACAGAGTAATAGTTGCGCTGGTTTGGGATAAGCATTAATACTTTATTCTGGCTCGCTAATATTTTCTTTATCATACTGAGTGTGTTTTTGGTGCTACTTTTCATATCCTCAACCATAATGAAGAGAATACATGTATCAAAACCTTCTAGGCGCAACTCCTCACATTTTGCCTCATTGGTGATAAGATTGCTTATATAAAAATGATTTTGTACATTCATTTTATTTTTAAGCCAACTGCAGTAGCGCATAAATTCCGATTGGTAAACATCATACATGACGATCGTTTTTTGAGGAGAAACAATGGCGCGCTGTAGGTTCTGCTTGATGCTACAATATTCTAGCCATCGATGATGCCAAGGAAACACGTTTGGTGGTTTACCAAAGTAACAATAAAAGGCTTTTTTTGAAACAGAAGTCGCTTCGGCTAACTGCGCTAAATCAAAATATTCGTAATTTTCACCCTTGCTCATCATATTTTGTTGGGCATAGAAGGAGTCAATTGCGCCAATCCAATAGGGATGGTTATGGTAAGGTTTCTCTTTATAGAGATTTAAATTGGCGCCAATAGCATCAATAAAAGTATTGAGCTTTCGATCAATTGCTATTTTTTCTGCGGGTAATATGTTTCGGGTATGAAAATAAATAGTATGGTTCGCATTCTGACGATGTCGTTTTGTTGTCCACTCCGCTAATGCGTGAACTAATTTAGTCTGGACATACGGCCCGCCATTCACATAGTTCAACTCGTGTTTTCTTGATTGGATTTCGACTACAAAATAATCATCTGAATCATCAATGATGCCAACATTACCTGAAGGACACATTTCAGGAATAAAAGAATAATCACACGAAGAACCAACTTTATAATTAATTAATTCTGGTTTAATACAGAGCATGTGCAATAAATAAAATCGTCCGGCCATCACATCAAATGAATAACGCAAAAAGAAACGATTAGCGTAATAATTATGGGCAATACCTTGCTCAAATAAACTAGCAATCACAATGGGATGTAAATACTGAAGACTGCGTTCCATTAACTGACGCGGACCAATTTCCATTACGTTGTTTGTTACATCAATTTGGCTTCGCAGAAACGGTTCAATGTCTTCTTTTACAACTTGAAAATTACCGGCACAAATACCGCTATAACCTTTCTCTATATAACGCATTAAGCCTTGGAATGAGCCATTTGCCATGATGTAGTCAGAGGTTAAAAATATAAAATACGTATTTAACATCTCCTCGCCTGCCTGTTTAATAGCACGATCATAGGCAAACGTTAATGTAGTCGAATAGTTTCCTAAAACTATTAAATCCTCAATGGAAATAAAGTCAACTTCACAGATAGATTTTAATTTTTGGAAAATAGGATGTGCGCGAAACACAACAACATCGGTAGGCTTTGTTAAAAAAATAAATTTTGTATTATAAGCTTTTGCAAGAGCGGGGATATTTCCTGCAGCAAGCAAACTAGGCAAACTCAGCTGAAAAAAATCATTAATGAATTTCTCGCCCCAGACGGCTAAAAGGATATGAATTTTATAATTATTACTTTGTGACAAACCTAGTATCCCTTTTAAGTTTTTCTAAAAAATCTTTTTTTCATTGTAGAGGGGGGCGATCATTACCCAGAAGCAAGAACTTCCCTTCACTGTCATTAAGCTAAGCACCTCTGTCATCCCGCGCAGGCTTTTAGCGCGGGATGACATGATAAGAGTTAACTATGACAACCCAATCCCTTGCATTTGCTTAATATTATAATAAATTTCATTCGTAAACGGATCTGTTACCAAGTTATTCTCAAACGCCGTTTTCAAATCATTAACCGCGTGCTGAATCGTATATTTCGGCACAAATCCCAATTCATTTTTAATTTTTTCTGACGAGACATGATATGAACGATTATCATCCGTTGGCACAACTTCAATCGCAATGTCTTCTGAAAAGGCTTGTTTCACCACTTCGGCAATTTCACTCACAGGCAAATTTTGGTAGCCGACATTAAATGTTTTGCCATCAATTTTTTCTTTGCTTGCAGCCAAACAACATATATAAGCATCAGCCATATCTTCAATATGGATATTTGGTCTTAATTGCGCACCACCAAATACTTTAATTTTTTTATTAAAAAATGCATGTGTTGTCAAAATATTTACGGTTAAATCTAAACGCAAACGCGAAGAATAACCACATACCGTTGCAGGACGAATAATAACTGTTTCAAAACCGTTAACAGCTTCTTCTGTCAGAATTTTTTCGCACTCTGCTTTATATTTTGAATAATCTGTTAACGGATCTAATTCCAATGTTTCAGTGACATTTTGCTCTGCTTTAATGCCATAAACAGATGAAGAAGAGGCATAAATAAAGCGCTTAATACCCTCTTCTTTTGCAATGCGCACCATGGGACGGAAAGCATCATAGTTAATTGATTTGCCCAGTGTAGGATCTAAATCAAAAGAAGGATCATTTGAAATACACGCCAAATGAATCACCGCATCACAACCCGCCATCGCTTCTCGCAATGCTTCTGGATCACGAATATCACCACAGATTTCAGTGAGTCCTTTATGACCATGGTGCGATCCAAAAACGTCTTTACCGTAAATATAAAGATCTAAAACATTCACTTCGTAGCCATTGTCTAACAACTTTGGAATCAACCGACTGCCGACATATCCTGCGCCGCCTGTTACCATAATTTTTTTAAATTGATTTGGCATTTTTGTTACTCCATGACTTCGGTTGCAAGAATTCTTTGTTGGACTGACTTATGTTCTTCTTCGAGAATGTAATCTAACATGGCGTGAATTAATGCAACATGCGCCACTTCAACAAAACCGTATTCTTTAGAAGCTACATAAAAATTCAAATCGCCCACTTGGCTTAAGGGGTTACCCGATTCAAAACCAGAAAATGTGATAACGTGACAGCCTACTTTTCTGGCCGCGGAAACAGCATTGAGAATATTGATGGACTTGCCAGAACTACTAATTGCGATCAATACATCTTCCTTGCGAGCATGGTATTCAATTTGTTTCGCGAAGACATGCTCGTAACCATAATCATTACTTAAACACGTTATTGCTGAAACATCCGTAAATGTTTGAGCATGCATTTTGCCGTTTTTAGAATAATCAATAGCCAAATGACTTGCGATACCTGCACTACCACCATTGCCAATAAACATTAATTTGCCTTGGATATTGCGTATTCCTCTAACCGCTTGGATATATCGCTTAAAACCTTCATCTAGAGTAACAAGCTTGCCTTGTTGATCCGTCGTGATGGTATTTAATTGCAGATGACGCAAAGTATTAAAATGATTTTCAATCCAAGCTAGCATAAAACTCCTTTTTCTAACCAATAATCTTTAAGGCTGAATATCTGATGTATGATAATAAAACTTAACTTATTCTATTTATTTCTCTTACTATGACTCTGTCTCTAAACAAGTAAACCAAACGCGTGTGGCATCAGCAATCGAGTCTGGCGTCCACACTGGTGCTTCTCGCCAATAATCAATATTTTCCAACATAATCTTTACCCCTTCTTCAATGGAAACTTTTGCTTCCCATTTTAGAACGGATTGAATTTTACGCACATCTGCCCATGTAATATCGGGTTCGCCTGGACGTTTTGGTATGTTCGTTATTTCTTTTGCGCCCAATAATTCTACTAACCGATTTACGGCAACAGGCGGACGGCCACTGCCTATATTAAAAATTTCACCACTCACTGAACTTGCTGCTGCGCATAATAATGCATCAACTACATCACCGACATAAGTAAAATCACGGGTTTGTGTACCATCACCAACAATTGTTAATGGTTTGTTTGCTAACATTTGCGCCAAAAAAACGCCGAATACAGCGCCGTAACTGCCAGAAGTTCGCGCTCTAGGGCCATAAACATTAAAACAACGCATCGAAACAGCCGGAATTTTATAAACTTTATGCCAATGCATAACCAATTGTTCGCCTAAATTTTTGGTCAATGCATAAGGATATTGTGCAGAAATTCTGGCATCTTCTGGTGTGGGATAGACTTCAGGAAATCCATAACAAGTCGAAGAGGCTATGTAAATAAATCGTTTTATTTCGTGAAATCGCGCCGCTTCTAAAACAGAAAAAGTGCCATCAACATTCGAGCGATAATACTCAAGTGGATTTTGAATGGAGGGAACAATATCAGCACGTGCTGCTAAATGAAAAATGCGTTCTGCATTTTGGCAAACGGTTTTCATGAGCTCAATATCAGTAATATCGCCAATGATAAGCTCAAAATTTGGATTATTGCGATGCTGTTCTACATTGCGCGGATTGCCTGCAATAAGACTATCCACGACTCTAACATGACGACCTTCTGCTAATAATCGATCGACCAAATGGCTGCCAATAAAACCTGCGCCGCCAGTGACAACATCCACTGCTTGTTGATTCATACAAAATTCCATCTTGTCTAAAAATTTTCACACTGCCGGTCGACTTTCGCACCTTCGATATCGAAGCACTCGCGTAACACGTCAGAAATTTGCGGAGACTTTGCACCGCACAGAGCGATTGTGCTTGAACAATCTAACGTTGTAAACCGTGGTAGAAAGATTTTTCTCATTCCGTTTTTTTCTGCGCTAACTGAATGCACCAATGCAGGAGAGCATCCCAATCGATCGGCTAAAATCAATGCAAGGTCATAATAGGATACATCTTCGGCACCTGAAACTTGGTAACAACCTGCTGTATTTTTTTGTCCAACACTTATCAATACATCTAAAACTTGGCGCAAGGCGACAGGAGCTAGCATCATGTCGTGAAAAGCTTCTACTATTTGATTATCTTGCAAACGTGTCATCCAATTTTTAATTAATGCCATGTTTGGCTCAACTACTTTTGTTAATCGCACAATGGCTGAATTTGGATTATTTGTTTTGATTGCGGTTTCTACTAATGCTTTTTGACGACCGTATTCATTTAAGGGTTGATAAGGCGCATGGGGTGAAACAAATGATTCATCACCGAAAAAAACTTGATTGGTGGAAAGATAAACTACGAATGTTCCCTGTTGGGAGAGGTGATTTGCTAAAGCTGTCATAGCCTCGACGTTTACTTTATACGTTCCAGAAGGGTCATCTTCACATAATGACATACGACAGATACCGGCACAGAGATAAGCGACATCAAATTTTATGGGGGGGAAAGACCACGCAGCATCTAACAAATTTAAATAAAAAATATTAGGAGAGGGCTCAGAAGACTGGCGCTGAGTTGTGCCCCAGACTGTTGTTTCTGTGGATTGTAAACGTGCGAATAAGGCTGCACCAATTGTGCCATTTACACCAACTACGAGATAATTACGCATTCTGATCAATGTCTAGCGATAACATTAGCCTGCCCTAAAATTCAATCTCCATAACTACTGTCATCCCGCGCATGCTTTTAGCGCGGGACCCAGTGACTTTGTGCAGCTCTAGAATACGATACAAGGCGCTGGGTCCCGCGCTAAAAGCATGCGCGGGATGACAGGGTTTTTTAGTATCAAGCTCAATGAACAGAGCCTAGGGAAAATAAATAAAACCATAATCCCCTTGATATCCCCACTGCTTAAACAACCACTCCCACCCTTCTGGACGAAAAAACGATTCGCATGTTAACTGCCAATACAACAAATTCGCTTTTTCATTTTCATTACGATATGACTCAACACAACACCATTTTGCTTGCTTACCGACTCGCTCCATTTCACTCACAGCGCGCGCCAATTCATCCACTGTCAAATTATGAAATGTATTAATCGAAAAAACAAAATCAAATGTATTGTCAGCCCAAGGCAACTCAACACAATTACCGACATGCAATCGATCTTTCACTTCTTCCTTTGCATTATCAATGGCATATTGCGAAATATCGATACCCGTTACTTCGAGTCCCGGCACAACTTGTGTGAGCTCATATAATAAAAAGGCTTTACCACAACCAATATCAAGCACTTTGTCGCCAGCCTTCAAGCCATAATGTGCAGCAATATCTTCTGCAATACCGCGCCATCTGCCATCATAACGATAACCGCCATAACCAAAACCACGATCGCCGTCCCAATAATCAAAACCCCAATTTTTAGCCTTAGTCGCGCAGGCTGCTTTATCATATTTCACTACACGTTCAACATAATCACGCTGCGTACTTTTTTGATATTTTTCGAGAAAATTAATTTCTTTCATTTCGCATTCCTTTCGGTGTTTTATTATTATTTCATCAGATGCACGATATGCTTCATTAATGGTATTTTTTCAATGAAGCTCTTATTCCCCATGATATTGACGGCTTGTGAACCAACAACGTTCCCAATAAATCCGACGAGATCAGCCGGTGCATTTTGTGCGACAAACAAACTCGTCACAGCCAATACAGCATCACCCGCCCCTACGCGATCTTTCACCGAGGTTGCGAATGCTGGCGTGACATATAACTCTTCTCCCAACTTGCAGGAAAATGAACCCTTCACACCGCTAGTGACTACCACGTGCTTGTAACTAAACTCTTGCATCAATTGTTTGACTTGCTCTAGCGTAGAAATATGCTTCTGTCTGAAATTCAACTGCAATTCACGATTAGCAATACAGACATAATCTGCTTTCTTGTATTTAGAAATACAATTAAATCCATGATTGCTGGCATTCGCTTGTGTATTAACCGCTAAGAATTTCGCGCTATTCTCAATTTTTTCGATGCATGCGCTATTTAATAATCCATGACCGTAATCGGTCACCACAACCATGTCATGCTTTGCTACTTCTTCTTCAATACAATCGACAAACACTTGTTGCTGTTCTTCGTTGAAATAACAATCATCGATTTCATATATTTCAAATAATTTTTGCGAGGAATATTCTTCAATGTAGCGACGCTTAACAATCGTTGGCGCTTCTTTTTTATAATGAAAAATAATCTTAACGTTTTCTTTTAAATTTTCACGGATGAAAGATTCATATTCGCCTTTCTCACCCAATGTTGTCACGCAAGTGACTTCTTTGCAGAAATTACTGAGATGATTAGCAACTGCAAGAATACCGCCAATATACATTTCTTCACGATGATATTTTGTTACTAGAATGGGTTCTTTACCCGATTTACCGATAGCTTCGCCATAATGATAAATATCAATGATCGCCTCACCCACCAACAATACATTGAGTGTTTTACCGCCTTCAAAATATTTCAGAATATCATTGGGCTGATATTTTGCTTTCAATTGATCTAAATACGTGATGACTTCGGGTGAAAATGGGGAAAAAAATCGATTCAATAACGTGGATGAACTAAACACGATATCTTTGGTAAACGTTAACTGGCCACCGACAGATTTTACAGCTGCTTCTTCTTCACAAATCTTACCGGTAATATCACTTTCAGCATCTTGATATTCAATGCCTTTAATATAAAAATCAGGACGGATCGTTTTAATCGCTTCAATAGCCGTCGGATTATGATTAATGACAACATAATCAACCGCACTTAATGCAGCCAATGCCTCAGCACGCAAGTATTCAGAAAAATACGGTTTGCCAGGACCTTTATTGACAAAGCGATCCGCTGTGATTGTCACAACCAAAACATCACCGAAGGTTTTTGCGTGATTTAAATGCTTAATATGGCCGATATGCAAAAGATCGAATACGCCATGGCATTGCACTACCGTTTTTTCTGGACGTAATACTGATAGCTCATGTGCTATATTTTCACTTGTTACAATTTTTTGTGTGGCACCTAAATTATGCGCCTTGGCATCGTTTGCAAGCACAGCTCGTGTTGCCATAAAATCTAAAGTATCATTTTCTTTTTCGTTAGCTGCGGTGGTGTTTTTCATATTACTTTCCCTGATAATTTTTAACTAGTTGCACTTAGATCGATGGTGAACCTAACCTTGATTGAGACAAAAATCGTCCAAATCCACTAGACATTCTTCCGTCAACGCAATTCTATTTAAATTCAAAATATCTTCGACTATTTGTACATCTCCCCAATTGCGAATTGACAAATCTTCAAGAGCACCATGCAGCGTGCACTCAGATGATAAGATTTTCTTGTAAATACGCGCTCTTTTAATGGGAGATTCTGGCAACATAAAAATACTAAATAACACGATGCCGTCAATGACATCTAATGTGCCCAATACTTCCTCCAACATCATGTAACAACCGGGCATCATGTACTCGGTTGCACTCAATAGATAAGGCAATTGATGTTTTTGACAGTAATTTCTGAGCAGTAAATTTTGCACATACTGAGGAAAATCGCCGCAAGAATACAGGCGACTGCCAATATAGCCACGATACCCTTGTGCTTTATTCTTCATAAAGCCCCTCGGGCAAACGATAATCTAATCCTAAACGCGTTAAGGGACGAATGGTAATGGGTTCAAAAAACTCACCCATTTTTTTGCCGCGGTATGGCGTTAAAATACTTTTGAAACGACAATTCATAGACCAACGTGTTTCATTTTCTTGATTGATGCGATTACCATGCATGACATTTTGCGAAAATAACAATACGCTGCCGAATGGCACATCAAGAAATTTTACATTTTTCTCGATGGATTGATACAAATCTTCGCTACTCTTATCTTTGAATTGACTAAAGTCAGCTTGAACTTTTTCATCAACTGCAGCATTTGTAATGAACATTGACTTTGTCGCATAACAATTCACTAACGGAATCCATAATACGATTTCAAATGGTGAATCGCCCGCCCAAACATCTGCATGTACGGGTAATAAAGAACTATCATCATTCGGTAACTGAATACTCAAGTTAATACGCCGCTGCATTGCTAATTCATTGCCAGCTAATGTCATGAGAATATTACGCGCTGTTTTGAAATAAGCTTGGCGAAACCAGACATCACGATTCATTTCGGTGATAACTTTTAAACGCACGTCATTTAATTCTTCGACTGTAATTAACTTGTGCACATCATTCAAAAATGAATCAACACTATCCTCATTTTCGAGAGTATGTCGAGTTGCTTGCGCTGCAATCTGCGCAACTTTATGACGTATTGCACGCATTACATCCATGTCTTCCGCAGGTAAAACGAGATATTTATCTCGCAAAAATTGCTGCGTAATTTCCTTTTCATCATCCGTATAAAAATCATATGACATAAAATTTTTATTTCCTTTAAAATTTATGCTTTTTTATATTTAGCGCTTATGTCTGCAAGATCACCTGCATAAAATTCACCTTAGCAGCGCTTGGTGGTGTGATTATGCACCGCGTATAATAAAAAAATCAAATATTTCCCTTGAGTAAAATCTATTTGGGTAATACTAAGGACTGTTAACATTTGAGGAGTCGACTCTAAAAATTGCAAATTTGTCATCCTGAAGTACCGTCATCCTGAGCGCAGCGAAGGATCAGGTTACGGCAAAACAGATCCTTCGCTGCGCTCAGGATGACAAATTTGCATTTCAGGATGACAGCATTTCAGGATGACGGGGTTGATAGCAAACCCACCCTATCAACTCATAACCGTAACAAGGACATAGAATCACGACGCATCGTCGGTTCTCTTTCAGCAAGTTTTTCCACACACGCCTGTAATTGTTTTTTTGCACACGATTTAAAAATAAAATCGCAAGCATCTCGGTTATCTTCTTCCGATGACGCGCGCTTAAGAAAATTACGCTTGATTTTTAATTGCTGCAGACTGACTTTATCTAAGTTTTTCTCGCCACACTGAAGAACAAGATCATTCCATACTTTCTCGGCGGAAACACCCATGCGAATAATTATTTTCACAGCATTAACATACGTATTTTGATCGTTATCAATAATAGCTTGAATTGCTTTAGCTAAAGTATAGTTTGCAAAATAATCGAGAAATTCTTTACTGGCACATGCAAAAACTTGCGCCTCTATGCGTTTATCTTTTCCACAGGAAAAAGTACGCCCTGGATATTCCGTATTAAAATTAGTAATAAAGATCTCCATGTCCTGCAACGATTTACTTTTAACAGTATGCTTATTTTCTTTTGTTCTTCCGCTAAGATATGTATTTACATACGTTTGAAAAATAAAACGTCTTATCAACTTTTCTTGTTCAGTCGCATCAATCACACCATCTATTAAAGATTTAAAATCAAGATAGATATTATCAATTAATTTACCGTAGGTTTTCTCAATGCCTTCTGCTGGCGGCGGAAAAAATACAAAAGATGTACGTGGTGATATTGACGGCGAGACCATTGGAGAATGAAACAATGAAAAAGATCCATGAGACGATGGGTTTGAATATAAGCTTCGCGGCGAACTGAATGATCGAGATTTTTGCCCCGCCTCTTCAATGGAAGATACGCTAGAGTGCGCAGATGAAACAGATGAAACAGATGAAATACTTTTAGCACGCAAACGGTTTTTAACATCTTCCGCTAACTCTAAATAACCACACCCGTATCGAATAATACGATGCAATCCATTTTGCGTTATAAATAAAGAATTTTCTGCGATTTTTTTTAAGAGGCTTTCTTTGGTAACGATTAAAGGACTTTCTATATTTTCGCACTCCGCACCTAACAATTTGCTTTGCTTTGTCGGATGAGAAGAAATCAAACAGCCTCGCTCTCGTAACAATTCCTGCAATACATTATCTTCTAATTCAATCATATTTAAATGGGCTAAACAGTCTTTTAATGACAATTGATCAATGGCTTCATGCTCTGTCGGCGACAAAAATTCTCCGATGTTTTTCTTTTTCTGCCGCTCATAAAAAACATAATACTGCAGTTTGTTAACACAAAAACTCCGGTTACCAGGTGATGCTTCAATTAATTCTTCATAGAAAGAATCGCTTTCTTCTTCTACAAAACGAGAATCTGTCATAAAGATATACCTTTAAATTAAGGCCAATAAATCGTGATCAGATTAAATCTGCGGAAAAGAAATAGGGGGAATATAAATTGCGAATCGAAAATCATCATAACATAACACTCCTGTGTTTATGTTCACGATTAATGGGAACCATATCCAGCAATATAACAAGCAAACCTTAAGACATACTTAAAATGCACTGGCTTAAAATGCAGATCGCAGCACAAAAGAAAAAGGCCAGATAACTGGCCTTATAGAAAAATTCTATCTAATCCACATATACAATCGTCATTGCGAGCGCGAGCGAAGCAACCCAGGCTTTCATGTCGTTCTCCGCAAGTGGCATTAAAACCTGGGTTGCTTCGCTCGCGCTCGCAATGACAGCATGCGCGGATTAAATCAAATATTATTGAATTGACATAGGGGATCGCATTGGCTGCACTTCTAGCCCTGTTAACTGTGCATAGTTATCATCAGCGACTTCATTTCGCTGCGCACAAGCAGCATGCATTTTTTCAACGCCTTGCTTCGCACGCCACAATCCGCCAACTAAAGCTAAACCAGAAGCAACACCTGAAACGATGGTATGAGACAATGAGAAGGTCTTTTCCTTCAACAATTCAAAAATCTTGCCCCTGCCACCTAAGTTAATCGTTAACAAGATCCCAGCATTTTTCCCGGTTTCTAATATGAAGTTATAAATATCGGCTTTTCCCAATTGGCCTTTACAGCCTTTATATACCATTTCAGCAATAAGAATAGCTTCACCTGCGCCTAATGATGCGGTAAAAATAGCCGAGGCCGTAGGACCTTCATAAAAGAAAATAGCTGTATTCATTGCAGCGCAAGGAAGATAACCAATTAGTCGCAATACTTTTTTACCCGTTTCTTCTTCAAGAAAAGGACCAGACAAAGTTGCAGCTGCTGCTGTGACACCAAACGCCCCAAAAAGTGGCTTAGGATCTGCTGGCAGTTTCTGTGCCGCGATTAATGCGAAGATTCCACTTTCTAACAAGCTCACTACTGAACTAACTAAGGTTACTGTTGCAGCAGCTGTATTTTTTGCTTTGCTTGGCATGCTATCTCTCCCAATTAATATTGTTGATAACTATAAGAAATTTAGATTAAGAAAACATTAAAGATGGCAAAAAAATCTTTTTATTCAGGCAGGATGCGTAAATTATACTCACGCGGGTTTTGCTTGTTTTCTTGCCAGGCTGGGCTTTTATTTACTCTAACTAATTGATTTAAAATTAGGTTTTACGCCACGAAAATGTGAAATTTTTGAGCTATGATACGCATTGTCTACAAATTTTTTTTAAGCCTTTTTTGCATGATATAATGCGTAATAGCAGTATCTTTTCCTCGGTGAGGAGCTTTTTGATTATGGATACCTGGTCAACACGCATCAAATACCGCATGAAAGAATTGAACATGACCCAAGAACAACTCGCAGAAAGCATGCAGCTCACGCGCAGTGCCATTACGCATTATCTTGCTGGTCGTCGCGAACCGCCGCTGAAACAATTTCAAAAGCTAGCTGACATACTCAAAACAAATCCTGCTTGGCTTATTTATGGCGCCTCACCCATTTCAACAGATCCCATCCTAATGCCATCTATTCCAGTAAAAACTATTTTGCCAATGATCACTCCTCGAAAAAAACTGATACCCATCATGTCCTGGGAGGAAGCTGCCGAATTTATGGATGTCTCACGACTAAGACAATCAGATACTCGCGAATTTATTGCTTATTTTTATACTGAAAAATCTCGCTGGTATGCTTTACGCATAAAAGATGATGCAATGACCGCACAACTTGGACCCGGTAAAAGTTTTTATGAAGGCGATATGATTATTATTGATCCCGATAAACTTGCAACACCCGGTGATTATATTATCGCGCTATTGCCACGCGCAAAAGAAGCTACGTTTAAGCAATATGTCGTAGATGGCGGCGTGCATTTTTTAAAACCGTTAAATTCACAATATCCTTTGATTACGTTTGATAAAAACACTTATGTTTGCGGCGTAGTTGTCGCCTGTTTACATGCGCTAACCTAATATTAGGCTGTCTCCTCTCCCAATTCTGCCGCTCGTGTTTTTTTCGAATGATCTTCTGCCAAAAAGAGATACATTGCGGGTACGACAAATAAAGTAAATAACGTTCCAATTGATATGCCTGTTGAGATAACCAAACCAATACTGTAACGACTAACAGCGCCTGCACCTGTTGCCATAATCAAGGGAAACACGCCCAATACCATCGCTGCAGTTGTCATCAAGATAGGACGCAAACGAATACTCGCGGCCATCTGCACCGCTTCTCTTTTTGATTTACCTTCTCGCTGCATATCATTTGCAAATTGCACGATCAGAATTCCGTGTTTACTGATCAACCCAATCAATGTCACCAAACCCACTTCCGTATAAATATTTAAACTAGCACCACCTACGCCTAAACTAATAAAAATCATTGCACCACAAATCGACATGGGTACGCTCACCAACACAATTAGTGGATCACGAAAACTTTCAAAAAGCGCTGCCAATGAAAGAAAAATAATAATTAACGCAAAGAAAAAAGTCAGAACCAGCGCACTACCTTCTTGCATGTATTGACGTGATTGTCCTGAGTAATCGATAGTATAACCTTGCGGCAAAACATCTTTTGCAATCTTCACTAATGCTTGCAAGGCATCACCTACCGTAATACCAGGAAAAGTAACAGCAGAAATTGTTGCAGCATTGAGCTGCTGAAAATGATTAAGTGACTCAGGCACAACCGTCGTCTGAAAAGTCGCAACGGTAGACAATGGAATAGATATTCCATTGGTAGTGTTAATATGATAATTTCTTAATTGATCATAGTTCTGTCTTTCTTCTCGCATCATTTGGGGAATAACTTGATAAGATCGTCCCGCAAAATTAAAATAATTAATGTAACCTTGCCCTAGAGCTGTGCCCAATACATTGCTAACATCCTTCATCGTTAATCCAAACTGAGACACTTTATCGCGATTCAGCAATACGGTTGTTTGCGCTTTATCAATTTTAAGATCGGTATCAGAAAATAAAAACATGCCGCTTTCACGCGCTTTTGTCATCAGTAATTGTGTCACTTCATTGAGTCGAGAAAAATCCTCCGTTGTTTGAATGACAAATTGAATCGGCAATCCTCTAGCACCTGGCAAAGGTGGCAATTGAAATGCTGCTATAATTCCACCCGTGATATTACTAAGCTGTGCTTGCAATAAAGGCTGTATCTGATTAGATGTGCGCTTACGTTGATCCCAAGGTTTAAGACTCATCCCTAAAATACTGCTATTTAAACCATTGATACCATCCAACTGAAAAACACGCTCAGTCTCAGGATATGTCATATAAATTTTGTAAACTTCATCTGCAAATATTTGTGTTTGCGCTAAAGCGGCATTAGGGGATGAGGTAAGTTGTGCGATAATAATACCTTGATCTTCTTGTGGGGCTAACTCTGATTTTGATGTCGAATATAAAAAATAAATACTGGTTAAAACAATTGCTGCAAATACTGCAGTGACCGGCAGATAATTCAAAGTATCATGCAATCCTCGCTCATACGCACCACGCAAACGCTCGAAATGATGATCCACAAATTGCAGTAATCGATTTTCACCTTCGCGCGACACTTTTAAAAATTTCGAACACATCATTGGCGATAAGGTAAGAGCAATTATTGCAGAGATTGCAACAGCACCTGCTAAAGTAAAAGCGAACTCTGTAAATAAAGCACCGGTTAAACCACCCATAAACCCTATCGGTACATACACTGCGATTAAAACTACAGAAATAGCAATAATAGGATTAGCTAATTCATATGCGCCTTGCAAGGCTGCCTGTAGTCTTGGCATGCCTGCTTCCATATGCCGTTGTACGTTCTCAACAACAATGATGGCATCATCAACCACTAATCCAATTGCTAAAACCAAGGCCAGTAGCGTCAATAAATTAACGGAATAGCCTAGTATCAACATAATAAAAAATGCACCAATCAATGATAACGGAATGGCAACTAATGGAATGATGACAGAACGGATCGAACCTAAAAAAAGAAAAATTACTATAGTCACAATAGCCAGCGCTTCAAACAATGACAGAACCACTTCACGAATTGAACTATTCACAAAGTCAGTAGAGTCATACACAATGCTTGCACGTAAACCTTGCGGTAACTCTTTTTGAATGTCTGGAAATATTTTTTTGATCGCATTAATAACCGTTAATAAATTTGCTGTTGGTGTCACTAAAATTCCGATATAAACTGCTTTTTTGCCATTGAAACTGACTGAGGTATCGTAGTTAGTTGCGCCCAACGAAACATTTGCAACATCGCCTAAGCGAACAATAGCGCCATTTTGCGCCTTGATAACCATTTGCCGAAATTGATCTACTGTCGTCAGATCTGTACTTGCTGTTAAATTCACCGTGAACATATTGCCATCGGTGCGCCCCACTGCAGAAATCGAATCATTGTTAGCTAATGCATTGGCGACATCGTCTGGTGTCACACCAAAACCGGCAAGCTTAACCGGATCTAACCAAGCACGCATAGCAAACTGTCTATCACCTTTAAACTCCGCTTGCTGCACGCCAGGAATCGCTTGAATTTTTGGCTGCACCACACGCACTAAATAATCGGTGATTTGATTCGTTGCTAATATATCGCTATAAAATCCGATATACATCGCATCAATTGTTTGCCCAATCTGAATTGTGACGACAGGTAGCAACGAACCTTTAGGCAGTTGATTTTGTACGGCGGTTATTTTTGTGCTGATATCTGCCAATGCTTTTTGTGCATCGTAATTTAACCGCAAATAAATCTGAATGGTGCTCGCATTTTGCGTGCTGGTTGATGTCATGTAATCAATACCATTCGCTTGCGCAATAGAATTTTCAAGTGGTGTTGTAATGAAACCAGCAACCACATCAGGACTTGCACCTGTGTAGGTGGTTGATACTGTTATCACTGCATTTTCTGTATAAGGATATTGTCGGATTGGCAATGAGTCTAGCGCACGCAAACCTAAAACTAAAATAAATAAACTGACAACTGTTGCCAGCACAGGTCGCTCAATAAAAATATCGGTAAAGCGCATAGCAAATTCCTAGATATAGATATTAATTTTTAGTGACACCCTATGGGCTGTTGACAATTGCTGTTAGAACGCCTTCCCAGCAGGGGAAGGTGGCGCAACGCGCCGGATGGGGGAATAAAAATAATTGTTCTAAATATAATTTAAACTATGTTTTTGACTCCCCCATCCGGCGCGTTGCGCCACCTTCCCCTGCTGGGAAGGCGTTCTAACATGAATTGTCAACAGACCCTAATATTTTTATAACTATTAATTTTAGAAACAACCTAATGCTCATTTGACAACACAGGCGCAGGATTATTCGTTGGCGCCACTGTATTATTCACCGCAACCTGAATACCATTTTTTAATTTAAGCTGCCCACTTGTTACTATTTCATCACCTTCCTTCAAACCTTTTAATACCGTAACTTGTTCACCGCGTGTTTCACCTGTTATGACGAATGATTGCGTGGCAATTAATTTTTTATCCTCTTCTTTTACAATGTAGACAACACTACCATACGGATTAAATGCAATAGCTGTTTGTGGCAATGTTAAATAACGCTCCTCATTGCCTGTGTTAACGGTGACTGTTGCAAACATGCCGGGAATTAACTGGAATTTCGCATTCGTAATCGTCGCCTCTACTTGCATATTACGCGTATCAACAGCAACAACCGGATCAATCGTAGTAATTTTCCCTGTGAATTCTTCATTCGGAAAACTATCGACTTCAACTTTTATAGCCTGATCAAGATGTAATTTATCTATGACTTGCTGCGGCACATAAAAATCCGCATACAATGGATCCAGTTGTTGCAGTGTCACAACTTTATCGCCGGGATTAACATATTGTCCGGGATTAACGGCTGAAATACCCAACCGTCCAGCGAATGGCGCACGAATTATTTTTTTATCAATGAGCGCTGCCTGCGATGCAACTTGCGCTTTTGTATTTTTAAGATTTGCTTGATCTGTATCTAGTGTCGCCTTACTAACAGCCTCTGCAGCAAACTGCGCTTTATCGCGCACATAGATTTTTCCTGCAAGATCAGCATTGGCTTCTAATGCATGCAATTGCGCAACATCCGCATCAATATCTAAACGCACTAAGACATCGCCTTCCTTGACTGTTGCACCAGGCTTGAACTCAATTGTTTGTACCATACCAGCTAACTCAGAGGTGACATTCACACCCTTAATTGCACGCAAACTGCCGACGGCTTTTAATTCAGGTTGCCAGGGAGAATAATTAACTTTCATTGTACTCACTTGAATAATTTTTGATTGTCGTCCCATAAAAATTTTCAGCATGACGCTGCTAACTATTTTATAAATAAAAATGCTGCCGAATAAAATACCCGTAACCATTAGCATGATGCGCATACGTTTTTTTAATTCTGGTTTAAGTGCCATAGTATTTATCCCTTTTGATCACTCTCTGTCAAAACGCGTTTATGCCACCAACCACCACCTAACGCTTGAAATAAAGCTGCTGTATCAGCATAACGTGTAGCTTCAGCTTGAATACGACCAATAATCGCTTGTTGATATTGTCTTTGCGCCGTCAACAACGATAAATAACTGACACCACCAAGCTGATACTGTTTCTCTGTTAAATGTAATGAGCGATGTGCCGCAACTTCTGCTGCTACTTCGGCACGTAATAACTCTGCATCATGTTGCAAGGCTCGCAATACATCAGAGACATTTTGAAACGCTTGCAGCACTGTCTGACGATACTGCGCTTCTGCTTGTTCATAAGCTGCAATGGCTGCTCGCCGTTTTGCTTGTAAAGAGCCACCGTTAAAAATAGGTTGCAATAATCCACCGCCAAAACTCCAGACTACGGCGCTACTTTTAAATAAATTACTTGGCGCGATTCCCTGCCAACCATAATTTCCATTTAATGTTATTTGCGGATAAAGATTCGCCGTCGCCACACCCACTTCAGCACTTGCTGCATGTAATAAAGCTTCTGCTGCTTTTATATCTGGGCGCTGACGCACAAGCTCTGATGGCAAACTCACCGGCAATCTAATGGGTAATTTCAATTGCGCTAAATGAAATATGGGAACTTGCCCATCCTCAGGAAATGCACCAATTAACATTGATAAGGCATGTTGCGATTGCACTAAACTTTGTGCCAATGGCGGTAATGATGCGCGCGTTTCTGCTAATTGACTTTCTTGCGTAAAGACATCCGCACCAGATGCCCCGCCTAAATCGCGCTGCTTCCTAACTATCTTTAACTGATTTTCTTGTGACTTAATTAGCGTGTGAGTTGCTTCTACTTGCCCCGCATAAGATGCATTAGCAATAGCTGTCGTCACGATATTTGAAGTTAAGGCGAGATAGGTTGCTTCTAATTCATAACTTTGATAATCAACTTGTGCACGTAACGCTTCTAATCCACGTCGCGCAGCACCAAACACATCAAGTGTATATGTCACACCGACAGAAGCATTATAAAGATTAAAAATATTTGCAGATGAACTCACTCCCAATGAAGAATCTGAAAAACGCTGACGCTCTCCTGTCACCTGCCCATTAACAGCAGGGTACAAAGCAGCACCAATTTGCGCATTGAATGTTTCTTCTGCTTGGCGCAATGTCGCTTGTGCCAGAGTGAGATTAGGGCTATGGGTTAAACCTGTTTCAATCAGACGGTTTAACGCCTCTGAGTGAAACAAAGACCACCAGTCAGCGGGAATAGCATCAGATGAGATGAAGTATTGCGATTTGCCCGAGTCTTTAGCATTAGCGGCGCTCACTGTTTTAATAGGGGGCGAAGCCGTGTAGGTAGTGATAGGAGGCGCATTTGGCGCATGAAAAGTAGGGCCAACCATGCACCCCGAAATAGCGCTTAGCGAAAAGATAGTTAACATTCCTGAAAATGACATAGCGTAGCGCATGTAATCAGCAATCCCTGCTTTTTCAGTAATTAGAATATCACTATAATCACTTTACAGTCATAGCACAAATATAGATCCAATCAATCGTCTCGAACAACTTCGATATAAAATAAAACTCCCTATTTATCAACAAGTAATCTACAGGCCCAGAGAAAACACAGGAAACCTTGCTATAATATTTAATATTAGTTTCCAGAAGAGGGCAGCGCCATGAGTAGCACCCGCAAGCAAGATGTCGAACGACAATTAAAAGAGCTAATAACTGATCTTGAAAAACGCGGACCGCTGACTGGCGTTGGGACCGTTAAAGCTAGCAGAGCAGCCGCTGAATCTGGGCTGATAGGCACGAAACTTAATCTTCTAGTAAAGGCTCAGGATGAAATAATAAACTCAGATACCCAATTAAAAGATTTGCTAAAAAGAGCACAGAATCTTTTTAAGCAAAAATTTACGCCACAACCGCTAACTGAAATGAAAGAAAACCACGACGAAGTAGGCATAGAGGTTGAAACACACCAACGACGAGTCTCTCATGTCATGTTTAAAGAAATAGATGTAAAAAACAATACATCACGAATAGAAGTCCAACCGACAAGCATCGTTTCATCTGAACTTGGCGCAGAAGACTGCCTGACAGAAGAAACCGTTACACGAAATGCCAATTCACCCAAAGATTTGTTGGTACTTATCAATAGCACATTACAACGCTACATTGACAAAGCAGAAGAGTTTCTTACCGGACAAAAAAAGCAAGGTGATTTTGAATTCAAAATACTGCCAACCAGACAAGCTGGACAGCAGGGAGATGTGATGGCAAGTAAAGAGGATAAAGAAACGCTATTAGGCCTACTGACCAAAGAAGATAAACTCTCCGAAAAAATGTTTTTTATTGCACAATATTACTCAAAAGATAATCCTGAAAAACTAGGTGTCTTTCACTTTGATAAGAAAGGCAATCTAGAACACGTTAGACATACAAAAGATAGAGCAAAGGCCGCTTATGAATTATTAACCAGCTTGAAATCCATCTCGAGTGTTATCAACAATCCCGCTCCCAATAAAAGGAAAGGTGATGCCATACATGATATCTCTGTCGCAATAGAGACAGCCCTGGACACAATTAAAGAAAAAGAAAAGGATTTTAAGGCAGAAAAACGCTCTGTTGTCTCAAGCTTATTCAAAAAAGACAAACCTAGTATCACTGATATCTTTATCCAACATGAGAAAGAGAAAGTGCCTTTAGAGAGCCTAGTCACCGCTTTCCAAAGATCAACGACACCTCCGCCGCTCCCAACACCCGGCTCACCGTCACGATAACCATCAAACCTACTGTCATCCCGCGCATGCTTTTAGCGCGGGATGACATATTTATCTGAATATTAACTTTAGGGACAAAGCCGCAGAAACCTTGTTCTCATTCTGGTATCCGTTTACCATTCCTACCGGTTCAACACGTTAGGACTACTATAAAAACGGAGAAATTAATTTATGACTGGTGAAATTTACAAAGAAGCCTTATCACGCTTAGACAAAGCCGCATCTTATGCTGCAATTGATGCTGAAGTAGTAGAAAAATTAAAGTTTCCAAAAGCCTGTCTTGAAGTTTCCATTCCTGTGCGCATGGATGATGGTAGCTTGAGAATATTTACCGGTTATCGTGTACATCACAATGACTTACGCGGCCCGACAAAAGGTGGCATTCGCTTTCATCCCAATGTGAGCCTGGATGAAGTCAAAAGCTTAGCTTTTTGGATGTCGATTAAATGTGCTGTTGTGGGTATTCCATTTGGCGGCGGCAAAGGTGGTGTGATTGTCGACCCCAAAGAATTATCACGCATGGAATTAGAACGCCTGAGCCGTGGTTACATTCAACAAATCGCAAGCTTCATTGGACCTGACACTGATATTCCAGCACCTGATGTTTATACCAATGCAATGATCATGGGTTGGATGATGGATGAATATTCCAAAATCGTACGTCGCTTAAGCCCTGCTGTTATTACTGGCAAACCTATTGCTCTGGGTGGCAGTCAAGGACGCGAAGATGCAACAGCGCGTGGTGGTTATTACTGCATTAAAGAATTAGAAAAAAAGCGTCACTGGGATCCCAAAAATATTCGTGTTGCGGTACAAGGCTTTGGTAACGCAGGACAATTTATTGCTGAAATGTTACACCAAGATGGTTACAAAGTTGTGGCGATTAGCGACTCGCAAGGTGGGATTTATCGTCCACAAGGTTTTGATGTACCAAGCATCATTCAAGTCAAAAACAATTCCAAAAAATTACAAGCTGTTTATTGTGAAGGCTCTGTGTGTGAGCTTGTTGATGCAACGGTTGTGACTAACGAAGAATTGTTAGAACTCGATGTTGATATCTTAATTCCAGCAGCACTTGAAAACCAAATCACAAAAGACAATGCGAAGAATGTGAAAGCGCCTGTCATCATTGAATTGGCAAATGGACCAACTACATTTGAAGCTGATACGATTTTAGAAGCTAAAGGCACTTTAGTTGTTCCTGATATTTTAGCGAACGCTGGTGGTGTCACTGTCAGTTATTTTGAGTGGGTGCAAAACAAAGCGGGATATTATTGGAGCCTTAATGAAGTGCAGGAACGCTTGAAAGAAATTATGTTGCGTGAATTCCGATTCGTGTATGCCTTGATGGAAGAACATAATACTGATATGCGTACTGCGGCTTATATTCATGCGTTAAATCGTCAGGCTGCTGCTATTACGGCGCTGGGGACTGAAGATTATTTTGCAGAAAGAACAAAAGAGAAAATCAAGGAAGTTGCTTAAACCTCATTTTCTCTCGCTCAGAAATCGAGCGAGAGAAATGACTTTTTTAGAAAACCCCTACAAATTTATCGTTGGTTAATACGATAAGGAACGTGCACGAAATAATGTTTACAACTTGAGTCTCGTCATTGCGAGCGAGAGCGAAGCAACCCAGGCTTTCTTGCCCATCGATAGGAGCAATAAAACCTGGGTTGCTTCGCTCTCGCTCGCAATGACGAGACTCGTGGAAAATTAAAGTTGTAAAACTTATTTCGTGCACGTTCCTAAGTTTGAATCTTTATCCTTAACATCTTTGCGCCACCAACTCCGCTGAAAATAAAATCTCATTCAATTTTTCAGCAGGCGTCACTGCAGCAATACCAGCATTTTGCCATAACACTAATTTTTCAGCTTCAGCAGACGACTGGACTTCATTACCATGCAAAAAACTTCCTTTCATAATCCCGGCTAAAAAAACTTCGCCACTTAATGCCACATCACTACGTTTTTGCGATTGCTGCAACTGAAAAAATACTGGCGCGCCACTATTACCTGTAAACGATTGACACTCTAATAAATAAAGATCAACCAGACTCGGCGGTTTGCCATGCTCTTTCCATTCAATTTTTTCTTCTGGAATTAATGCAACTTTACCAAAACGAATAATAGGTTGATTACGCTTTTGCCCCATATGAGAAACAAATAGGCCCGCAAAAAACACATCATCGCCTTCCGTAATTCTGTGTTTTTCCATCAGTTTCTTATTTGCAACTAAGTCCTCAGGAATAAATCGAAAATCAAACTTTTGAACATTTGGTAAGCAGGGAAAAATAGCAATATCAACATCTTTATCGGGATGTTCAAACACTTTAACTTCATTCATGACAATTCGAATTAACTGCGAAGCATCATCTACTGTATTTAATCTCATGATGATCTCTGGCAAATACGCGCCTGCAGTGTCTTGCACCACATGCTTTGCCGTCACGAAATAAACGTTGGATGCATTTTGATTCAATTCATTTTTAACACCGACAAAAAAACCTGTGCCTTGCGGACGAAATCCACCCATACCATCAGGCACAAAAACAAATGAAACAGATTTCTTTATTTGTGATAAGCGATCGTCCATATCACTACATTCCTTAAAAAATAATTATTTTGTAGGCGTGTTACTTTGCTTCAGAATATATTCAACAGTCGCGCGTAGTTGTGCATCGCTGCATTCAAAACATCCGCCACGCGCAGGCATTGCGCCGACACCTGAAAACGTTATTTTTAATAGATTTTCTAGACCTAACTTTTTACGGGACTGCCAAGCTTTTTGATCGCCAATCTTTGGCGCATTCACATCAATTACGGGCTCTTTTGCATGACAAGAAGCACAGAACTCTTTAAAAATTTTTCTGCCCGCTTCTTTATCGCCTGCAAGCTGTTTCACAAAAAGAGCTGGGTAATGCGCAACTTGAATGGTTTCAACCTGCATTGTCGGCACAGTTTTAGAAAATATACCGTGCATATAAAGTGAAACAAGAAACCCCAGCAAGCCACTTAACAACAATAGCCAAACGAAAACAATGTTTCGTCTAGGCATATTGTTGCTGCAAAGTATGTATAATTGTTTGCAACGCTTCCTCAGTGCTGGGTCCAACAATTTTTCTCACTACCTCTCCCTTCGGATTAATAATGAATGTTGTTGGTAATGATGTCACCTCGCCTAATGACCATACAGGGCTAGGATCTTCTACCCAAATGGGAAAAGCCAGCTTCATTTTGCTTACCGAATTTTGTAAGGCCGTCAACTCCAATTGATCGTAGTTATAACCATAGAGCATGACATTAGAATCTTTGTTGTGCTGATAAAAATGATTCAACTCAGGAATTTCTGCGATACAACTGCCACACCAAGCAGCCCAATAGTTCACAATAACCCATTTATTTTTTAATGCTGTGATCTTCACTGCATTATTTTGTGTGTCATGTAATTCTGGCGTATTGTCTGAACATCCGAACAAAAACATGCTACATAAGATAAATAAGATTATTTTTCGCAAGACACTGCTCCTAGGTTGCGGTTTTCTTTAAAACCAATTCGTAGTCATCAACCATCTGCGCTGCTTTGTGCGGATAGGCAAGATAGGCTTGTAATTTGCCTTCAGGATTAAATAACATAATTTCTGCACTGTGGTTGATGGTGTATTGATTGCTACCATCATCCAGTTTCATTTTGCCAGACACAATGTGTAATTGTTTTTTTAGATTTTCTGTTTCAGATGTTTCGCCGCGAAGTCCAACAAAACGTGAGTCATAAGACTGTATGTAATCATTCATTCTTTCTACTGTGTCTCTCTCAGGATCAACAGAAACTAGTACAACTTGTGGCAACTCTTTCGCTGGCAAATCTTTTTGCAAGGTGCCATACATTTTTTTGAGCTCAACCAAGGTTGTAGGGCACACCATACCACAGTTTGTAAATCCGAAGAACATCATGGTCCAGTGACCTTTCATATTCGCTTTGGAGAACTGTTTGCCGTGATTATCTGTCAGCTGAAAGTCTGTTATCTCGGTAGGCTTTTGGATAAAGACACCATCAATTTTGACATTACTTGCAAAACCGAGTTGCTCTGGACGAATCACTTCCACATAAATAATCGCAGCAGCAATCACAACCAATGCAAACGAAATAATAGTGAATAATGTTTTATGATTTTTCTTTGAATTTCGTGAATTGAATTTTTGCTTTTTCATACTAACCCCTTATTATATAAAATGAATTTTCCAGTAGTGATCGACCAACAATAATAAAAATAGAACGCCTAAATAAGAGATAGAATAGCGAAAAGTTCGGATTGCTAATTCTCTATCATCACTAAAATACAAACGTAATGCATATATAAGAAAGCCCGCATTGGCAAACATCACGCCAACAAAATAAATCAAGCCCGACATATTTATCACATACGGTAATGCGGTGACACAGGTCAAGAGAATAGTATAAAGCAAAATATGTAACTTAGTGTAAGCCACACTATGCGTATGGGGCAACATCGGAATATTTGCTTTTGCATAATCTTCAAGACGATAAATAGCAAGAGCCCAAAAATGCGGCGGCGTCCAGACGTAAATAATTAACACCAACAAGAGTGCCTGCGGACTGACAGCACCGGTTACCGCAGTCCATCCTAATAACGGTGGGGCCGCTCCTGCAACACCACCAATCACAATATTTTGTGGTGTAGCATGTTTTAGATATAGCGTGTAAAAAACGGCGTAACCAATTAACGATAAAAAAGTTAACGCGGCGGTTATTAGATTAATTAAGAATAATAGAATTAACATTCCTAATACACCGATGACACCCGCAAAGATTAAACTATTTTTAGTCGTAATCTTACCTTGCACAATGGGACGATATTGCGTACGTCGCATCAGTTTATCAAAATGCTGATCAGCCACATGATTCAATGCAGCTGCTGATCCTGCCACCAATGCAATACCAATATTACCAAAAATTAAAGGAAATACAGGAATCGCACCGGGAGATGCCAAGCACATACCCACAATTGATGTCAGTATCATTAACATCACAACGCGTGGCTTACATAGCGTCAAATAATCACGCCAGGAGTTTGTTTGTTTATTTTCGTTAACCACTGCTTTCATACTTCAGAAACCTTTCGGTTAGTAACCACGAGTTTATAAATCAAAGTGATCATTGCCAGCAATAACAAGACTGCCACCAAATTGTGACTGATAGCTGTTATCAAAGGTAACTTGAATATAACATTTGAGATGCCTATACATAATTGCACACACAGCAAACCTAAAACAACATAAAGCGACTTTAAGAGTTCCGGCAATCGTTTCAGCTTAAGGCTAGAAAATATCATCAATAGAAATAAATAACTCGTTAAAATCAATGCGCCAAAACGGTGTGCCATTTGAATGGTTTGTCTAATTGCATCGGGTAATACACCACCTTCGTAATTCACACCGATAGGCGTAAACAATGTAAAGGCTTCTTTAAAATGCATTATTACTGTTTGATCATTCATACAAAAAGGAAAGTCAGGACAACTGAGCGATGCGTAATTTGTACTAGTCCATGCGCCTAAGCTGATTTGTAATAACAAAATAATCAAGGCACCAAGCGCCCCAAAAATGATGGCTTTTACTGCATGACCACGTAGGCGTTTTTCTAGCGCTTGATTATTACCCAGATAAATTAACCATAAAGTAGATAGAATAAAAAACCCACCTAACAAATGTTGCGTCACGATAATCGGCAATAACTTCAAAGTGACGGTCCATTGACCTAATAAAATCTGATACACCAATAGCAGAATCAGTGTTGTCGCTAAAATAATGTTATAACGCACGCGCAATATTTTTTGGCTAAAAATAATCGCGACAATACTTAAGATAAATAGACTCAAGCCACCGACAAAGTAACGATGGATCATTTCCGCCCACGCTTTGTATGCCGTTAAATGTGAACCGGGATAATTTAATGCGAGTTGTGTCGCACTTTCTGTTGTTGGCACAGCCAAATGTCCGTAACAACCCGGCCAATCAGGACATCCTAATCCAGCATCAATAAGCCGTGTAAACGCACCTAATGCAATCACGCCTAGCGCAAAAAAACTCGCGGCTAGAGAAAGATTAGAGAGAAAACGTTTTGTTATTTTCAACTCAACCAAGTTGTGACACCCCTAAAACATGTTTCAAATCTTTTAGTATATCCATTGGATTTGCAGTTTCTGGATAGAACATAAATACATTTCCCAGTGGATCCACTAAATAAATTTTTTGCTTCACTAAAAATCCGAGCGAAAATAATGTTTGTAGATGTGCGTATTGCGCTGACGTAAATAATAATTTTCGGAAATCATGTGCTTTGGCTGTTTGGCATGATGCATCGCCTACTAATGTCAAATCGACACGATCACGATCTTTTCCTAGCGCTGTATACATTTGATGTAATGTATACATCATTTTTTCTGTTTGACTGTCGCAATGATTTGGCAAATAGGCGATTTGCCATTTTCTACCTTGTGGTAATAAATCTTGTACTGGCAAGGGTGGGTTAATTAACACGCCACGATTTACGGTCTTAAATTGAAAACGTTCGTGATAATGAAATAAATACCAACCAATAATTGCCGGTAAAATGAAAACGAGCAACAACACAGAAACTTGTATGCGAGCTTTTTTATTGGGTTGCATCAAAGTGTACTCTCAGTTTTTTTCTTCGCGTTCACAACAAAAACAAATATAAGCAATGGCTAAGACTATCGCCATGAGAAACCATTGTATTGCATATCCTAAATGTCGCTCTGGCGTGATGGCTGTTGTCATGGACCAATCACGGATAAAACCATTTGCGGTTTTATCATCTAAGCGTATAACAAACGGATAATATGTTTGGTGTGTTAATTGACTCAATTCATTCACATCTACTTTTTGAATCACTAATGGGACAATAGTTGGATTTAGAATATTTTGCCCTAAGATAAATTGGTATTCGTTTATGAGTTTGATATAACCACTGACTTGCTGTGTTCCTCGCGTGGGGGATATCTTAGGCGCAATGTTGTGTTGAACTGCAGGCACCCAACCACGATCGACTAATAATAATTTTTTTTCACCGGGAATTTTAAGCGGGGTGATGACATTAAAGCCAAGTTGTTCTTGATGAAATTGATTTTGAATTAGCATCGTTAGGTCATTAACATATTCACCTTTTACCATAACATGCTGAAACTGTAAGGTTGCAATAGGATCTTTTAATTGCAGCAAAGGAACCGGCGCGCCGGATAATCGATGTGTATAAGTTGCTAAGAGATTTTTTTTATATTGGTATCGATGTGACTGCCAAACACCTAGCAAACAAAAAACTACTACGAAAAACAAACACCATAGGAAAAATCCCAATCGAAATGTTAATCGATATGGCTGCTGACGAAAACGAAATTGTAAGTATGGCTTCATTAAGTAGAGCGCTCTTTTTACAACAAACAAAGTAGCCAACTAGAGCGCCTTCCCAGCAGGGGAAGGTGGCGCAACGCGCCGGATAGGGGAGTAAAACATATGCTTTCTAATTAAGATGGCATAATATTTTGACTCCCCCATCCGGCGTTGCGCCACCTTCCCCTGCTGGGAAGGCGCTCTAGTTGGCTACTTTGTTTGTTAAAAATTTTGTTAAAAAAGTTGTGGGTAATGCTAAGCCGCCGGTCGCCCCTACCGCGAGTTGTTTACAAAATTTATTTCAAATAACTTTAGGAACAAAACATATTATAAATTAATCCGCCCCTTAGTGGAACGCTGCTCTTTTTTCTCAAACCCACTAGCATCAAATAATGTATACGACAACGTTATCTCTTTAATCGCTTTCGGCACATCCGGATCAATGAAAAAATAAACCGGCATATCCGCTTTTTCTTTTTTGAAAAAATACTGCTGAGTGAAACAAAAACATTCCGTCTTCTTCAAGAACCGCGCCGCATCATTCGGCGTAATGCTGGGAATAGCTTGGACGGTAATTTCACGACCCGTGAGATTTTCCGCAAAGAAATAAATGAGCTTAGTCTCGCCAGGATGCACTTCAATCGAGCGCTGCAATGGAATAAATTTAAAGGGTAAGTTACCGTGTATTGTTGTCGTGAAAAAAACTTTTATCACGCGCGTGTTATCAACTTGCATCCCAGGATTAACAACCACAGCTGAGATTGCGCCTTTCCCATTAAGCCCCTCGCGCTTACACACGAGTTGATACAATGGCACCAGCATATAGCAGAAACCGAACATGAAGAGCACGCCACACACTAAAATCAGTGTGAGGCGTTTATGACTTTTTGGGGGTTGTATCATGGGATAACGGGAGCAGTCTCAAAAGTGTGGTATGGCACAGGTGACGGCAGCGTCCATTCCAATCCATGCGAGCCTTCCCAGACTTCTGATGTCGCTGCGGGCTGATTCTTGCCAAAACAAGCTTTCAATACAATGTAGACCATAATTAATTGTGAGAAACCAAAAATAAAAGCACCGACAGTACAGATCTGATTAAAGTCAGTGAACTGCAATGCATAATCTGGAATGCGACGCGGCATACCTGCCAAGCCTAAAAAGTGCATGGGTAAGAATGTCACATTCATACCAATCACCGATAACCAAAAATGGAGCTGGCCTAATCTTTCGCTATACATATGACCGGTCCATTTTGGCAACCAATAATAAACAGCAGCAATAATAGTAAATAATGACCCGGATACTAAAACATAATGGAAATGCGCTACAACAAAATAGCTATCTCGATATTGATAATCACTTGGCACTAAGGCCAACATCAATCCGGAAAAACCACCTAGCGTAAACATAATTAAAAAACCCAGCGCAAATAACATCGGTGTTTCAAATGTTAATGAGCCTTTAAATATTGTCGCTACCCAGTTAAATACTTTGATACCCGTTGGAACTGCAACCAACATCGTGGCATACATGAAAAACAATTGGGCTTCGTAAGGCGCGCCAGTGGTGAACATATGATGCATCCACACAACAAATCCGAGGATTGCAATCATACAGCTCGCATATACCATCGACATATAGCCAAATAATTTTTTACGCGAAAATGTTGGGATAATTTCAGAGATCACACCAAATCCCGGCAAAATTAAAATATACACTTCGGGATGACCAAAAAACCAAAACACGTGCTGGAATAAAATCGGATCACCGCCACCGGCTGCGTTAAAAAAGCTAGTGTGGAAATGACGATCCATCAACATCATGGTTACGCAACCTGCCAATACTGGCATCACTGCTAATAATAAAAATGCGGTAATCAACCAAGTCCAAACAAAGATGGGTAACTTACGCCATACCATACCGGGTGCGCGCATATTGAAAATAGTGACAACAATATTTAACGCCGCCATGATGGAAGATGCACCCATCAAATGGATTGAGAAAATAAAGAAGTCTGTGCTTTTAGGACCATAGGTTGTCGATAAGGGCGCATAGAATGTCCAACCAAAATCCGGTGCTGGACCACTCATCAATAACGTACTTAACAAGAGCGAGAAAGCAAATGGTAGTAACCAAAAGCTCCAGTTGTTCAAGCGTGGCAAGGCCATATCAGGCGCGCCAATCATGAGGGGAATTAACCAATTTGCCAATCCTGCCATCGCTGGCATGATCACACCAAAGACCATGATCAAACCATGCATGGTAGTCATTTGATTAAAAAACTCAGGGTTAACAAGCACTTTGCCTGGCTCAAATAATTCCATACGAATGATTAATGCCATTGTGCCGGCAACAAAAAACATAATAAAGCTAAGCGTCAAATAGAGCGTGCCGATATCTTTATGGTTTGTTGTAAAAAGCCAGCGCTTAAAGCCGGTTTCTGGGCCATGATGACCATCATCATGTGCTATCTCATTATGATTTGTTGTAGCGTGACTCATGAGAACTCCACTTCACTATTTAACATGACGCACATGGGTAACCAGCGCGGCTTTTGCTTCACTTAATGTAATGGCATCATCTTGGCGTTTGATTTGCACAACAGCGACTTTTTGATGCTCATTAACCCATTTATCAAAATCCGCTTGGGATACGACTTCGATCACAATGGGCATAAAACCATGATTAACGCCACAAAGCTCGCCACACTGGCCGCGATATGTGCCAATCTTATCTGCATAAACCCAATTCTCATTGATAAAACCAGGCACAGCATCTTGCTTCACGCCCAAGTCAGGCACCCACCACGCATGAATAACATCATCTGCTGTGACTAATAATCTGACTTTGGTATTGACGGGCATAACGACGGGGTTATCGACTTCTAATAAAAACCATTCGTTCTTAGGTGCTTTATTATTAATTTGATCTTGTGTTGATGAAAGCGTGCTAAAGAAACTGATACCTTGATCAAGGTAGTCGTATTTCCAACGCCATTGATAGCCTGTGACTTTGATAGTCAGTGCAGACGCATCTGTGTTATGGATATGTTTTAAAACAATCGTGGCGGGTATTGCCAATGCGACTAAAATTAACGTCGGAATGATTGTCCAGAAAATTTCCACGCCTAAGTGTTCGTGGAAATGGGCAGCTTTCGCGCCTTTGGATTTGCGGAACTTAAATAAAGAGTAAATCAAGACACCGAAGGTAATAGCACCAATCCCACAACAGATATAAAATGCCGCCATGTGCAAATTATAAATCTCATGACTAATTGGCGACACGCCATAAGGCATATTAATGCCGGGTGTTGCCCACACAGCCGTAGCTAATAAGCAAAAACTGATAAAAAAAATGACTCGACCGATATGATGCTGCATAGATAAACCTTCGCCACCTTTGTCGTTATGGTTCTTTGCTAAAAACGGGACAATTTAAACGCATTCGCCTCAGAACACAAGTATGTGATTGCCTAAACACGCAAATCTTCTAGAGCTTAAGTGCCCGCATAGTATCAACATTAACAGTTGTGCATTCAACTAAAATCGCTATAGAATGTGCGGCAATATCCGTATAGATTGCGTAATATTTTCCCAAGAAACGCTTCAGGAAATAGCTTCATGAAAAGAATTGTTATAAAAATGACCGAAAATAAATTGATTTCGCTTGCTGCGATAGCCTTATTCTTGGCTACTGGTATCGGCATCTATACTGTAATCAGTATTAATAAAAATGTTGCCGAAATGACCAAGGCTGCCAGTGAAACTGTTTATTATTTCCCCAAGTATCCGCCTGTCGATATTAAAGGCAAAGATGCCGCATTAATTAAGCGTGGCGAATATTTATCCAAAGCCGGTGACTGTATCGCCTGTCATACAAATAGCCCGAAGAAAGGCACCGCTTTTGCGGGTGGTTTGCCAATGGTTACGCCTTTCGGAACAATCTATTCACCCAATATTACGCCTGATAAAGAAACCGGTATTGGTAGCTGGACGGAAGAGCAATTTATTAAAGCTATGCGCAAAGGGATTTCACCCAAAGGTAAATATTATTTCCCTGCCTTTCCTTATTATTATTTTAACAAAATTTCTACTAATGACCTGAAAGCAATTAAGGCTTATTTAGATAGCCTTCCTGCTGTCAAACAACAAAATCTTAATCCGAAGATGATTAAACCTTTTAATCAGCGCTTCTTGCAGTTGGGATGGCGTGCATTGTTTTTCCGTTCTCAAGAAAATATAAATGACACCATTCAAAATCCTAAGCAATCGCTAACATGGAATCGTGGTGCTTATTTCGTAGAAGGCTTAGGTCATTGCGCTATGTGCCATTCGCCGTCATATCATCTTCTGAGCCCAGCTATTTCATTAGGTGCGCCGATTAAAAAGTACAATTTAACGGGTGCAAAAATTCAAGGTTATTTGGCTCCGAATATTTCTAAAACGAATCTTTCCAGTATCAGCTTAGATGAAATTGTTAAGGTGTTTACAGAAGATCGCTTGATTGGCGGTGGCAAGGTCGAAGGCCCCATGTTGGAAGTGAATCACAATAGCTTAAGCCAGCTAACGCATGAAGATCAGTATGCGATTGCAACTTATTTAAAAACTGTTGTTAGCCAAACACCTAAACAAAATACCAGTGGCGGACCTGGCGCCGGTGTTTATGAAGGATATTGCGCAGGCTGTCACGCAACTGGCTCTGGTAGTGCACCTAAATTCAGTGACGCTGCTGACTGGGCGCCGGTGTTGAAGAAAAAAATTGATGTCATTTACACAAACGCCTTACATGGTCTTGGTGGCATGCCCGCGAAGGGAACGTGTAATTCCTGCAGTGAGCTCGATATTAAGCAAGCCGTCGACTACATGTTAACGGCGGCGAAAGGCGGCTCTGGAGGCACAACAACCAGCATGCCTAAAGTTTCGACACTAACCATGACGGATGGCAAGCATGTTTATGAAAGCGCATGCGGTATCTGTCATAGCATTGGTTTCAAAGGTGCGCCTAAGCTTGGTGATAAAAAAGCTTGGGAAAAATCAGCCAATGCGGGTTTTCTGACTACCTATGAAAACATTGTGACAGGTCGTAAAGGTCACATTGCTCATGGCGCTTGTCCTACCTGCTCTGATGCGGAATTAAAAGCGGCTGTGAAATATATGTTGCAGCAAAGCACGAATAATAATTATGAATTGTGGTAAGCCACAGAATATTGATGATAAGAGGTCATGATGAGTGATAAAAAACCAGGCTCGTACTATCTTCCTTCTCCGAGTAGCTGGCCATTCAAAGGTTCAATTGGATTAATCTGTATTGTCGTTGGTGCGGCAAACTGGATGCACGGCAATGATTTTGGCCCTTATCTATTAGGCTTTGGTTTTCTCATGTTGATTTACATGATGTTTGGGTGGTTTGGCACAGTCATTCGTGAAAATCGTGCTGGTCTTACGCAAGTGCCGCAAGTTGATCGTTCATTCCGCTGGTGTATGTGTTGGTTTATTTTTTCAGAAGTCATGTTCTTTGGCGCATTTTTTGGTGCGTTATTTTATGTCCGCGTGGTCGTCTTGCCTGCATTAGGCGGCACCAGTTCGCATTTTGTGAGTCACGTTGTGTTGTGGCCGGGTTTTGATTCCATTTGGCCGCTATTAAAAAATCCAAACACGGGGGCTTTTATCGGTCCTAAATCGGTTATGGAAGCGTGGGGTATTCCTGCGATCAACACATTTATTTTATTATCAAGTGGCGTAACAGTGACAATTGCGCATTGGAGCATTTTAAAAAACCGTCGAAAAACGATGTTAATTTCACAGTTGGCGACCGTATTATTAGGTATATCCTTTTTAATTTTACAAGCACACGAATACTCGATCGCCTATCTTGAAAAAGGATTAACACTGGGTTCCGGTATTTATGGCACTACATTTTTTATGTTAACCGGTTTCCATGGTATGCACGTCACCATCGGTACCATTGGATTAATGGTTATTCTATATCGCATGTTCAGAAATGATTTTACTTCCCACAATCATTTTGCGTTTGAAGCCATTTCTTGGTACTGGCACTTTGTTGACGTTGTATGGTTGTTGCTGTTTGTATTCGTCTACTGGATTTAAACCTTACTCAGCATGTTGATACACATTGTTAAGTTCATTCATCTTGTGTTTGCTCTTGGACTATTAGGATTAGCGATTTATTGTCTACTCCTAATTGGTTCAAAGAAATTTGGCATGACGACAAGAAACCATCGCCAGCGGATAATTCGTAGCAATAAAATTCTTTTACTCTTCTCTTTATTGGCAATGATTACGGGTTCGTTGCTGGTCATTCCGAAACATTTTACTTTTCATACGCCGTGGATTCAGGCGGCTTATATTCTATTGCTTGTTTTTGGGGTCGGTATTGCTTTATTAACATTGCTGAAGAGAAAGCGGGTTTCTCGAAGAGGAATTTCAAATACCGAGCGTTTCGGCTGGCTTGTCGCTTATTGTTTTTTGATCATGATTTTGATTGGGATTGTGCATGATGCGGTGATGAAGGCGACGTTTTTGTTTTGAGATCGTTACCACGACTGTCATCCCGCGCATGCTTTTAGCACGGGACCTAGTGACTTTATATAATTTTTTGAACCCTTTAGCTGTGTAAGGCTCTGGGTCCCGCGCTAAAAGCATGCGCGGGATGACAGGCGTTAACTTTTCCCCAACTTATTAGAAACAACCTGCGCCAACTCTTGCGCCTCAATTGCCGCAGCCGAAGGCGGCTTCAGTAATCCTGTTTTGCTATATGCTTTAACTGCCAATTTCATTTTAAGTTCATCAGCAATACCCTTATTTGGATTAGCATACAAGGCTTGTGCCAGTTGTTTACGTCCTTCATGCTGCTTGGTTGCTGTCTCTCTCATTTCAATACTGGGATCTGGTTTTGCTGGTGCTTTTACTACTGGCGCCGGAACAATTTCATACGTTTTATCACTGCCTAAATCTTCACTCTTACTGCTTTTGCTTGGTGCTTCTGGCTGAGAGCTTGCTCCCCATAACTTGTTATAAACATAACCCGTCCAAGTGCTCACGTAGTTCATGGTTGCTTCCTCATCATAGTTAATTATTGTAGTTGCTAAAAACTTGCCGCAGATTCGCATAACACTTCATTGTATGTAACTATACTTAACAAAAACTTAAGGCGTATTAGCCATGTAAGTTATGACAAAGACATTCCCATTCTGTCCAAAATATGTTAAGTTTTACCCACTTCACTCAGATATATATAATCAAACCATGTTATATAGTTGCTTAAAAATTTTACACATTCTCAGCGCCGTCCTGCTCTTAACCAGCGTGGCCTATAGCTATATGCTATGGAGTTATATCCAGAAGCCTCAGCACACAGCTATTATTGCCGAGCGTCTACAATCGCAGACTTGGCTTGTGATCATTCCTGCGGCTATTTTCCAATTAGCGACTGGTTTTGCCATGATTAATTTAAATCATGAAAATTTATCTCAATTCTGGATTAGTGGTAGCGTCATTGGCTTTATTACCGTGATTGGCAGTTGGTTTTCATTTCTTTATTTTCTATTGTTATCACAACAAATCCCAACCAAGCCATTACAAAACTACCCGCGCTTTAAACTTTTTCGTCGGGTGCAATCCATTATGTTATCAATCTGTGCTTTTGCTTTATTTGGCATGGTGTTTCTGATGACCAACAAAATAGCGTGAACTTGATACTATGCCAACATCACCTATTAAAACACTCACCTTTCAAGATCTTTCTTTTGAACGCAATCAGCATCTGCTTTTTAGTAACGTCCATGGCTCACTAAAAGCCGGCGAGATGTTGCAAATACGCGGCGCAAACGGTAGCGGGAAATCTACGTTGTTACGTATCTTAGCGGGTTTTATTGCACCACTCACTGGCGCAATTCACTGGGAAGAAAATCCGATCCTCGCCAATCCCGAGAATTATCAGCAACAACTGCATTACTTAGGTCATCACAACGGTATAAAACAAAATTTAACGGTTTATGAAAATTTAAAATTAAGTGCGGCGCTGCTTTCGCTGTCTCTCCAACCTCAAAAAGCCAAAGACATATTAAAGCAAATGGGTCTCACCCATAAAATACATACGCAAGCGCTACATTTATCCGCTGGACAACTCCGTCGCTTAAGTCTAGCAAGATTATTATTAACAACAAACTCCCTGTGGATATTAGATGAACCTACAACTGCATTAGATGCGGAAGGTCAGCATCTATTTTCTAACATGGTAAAACAACAGCTCGAAAATAATGGCATTATCATTTTCGCTACTCATCAAGATATTTTGCTCACACCTGCAATGAAAACGCTAACCCTGGGAGAACAAGATGCTTAGTTCTCTTTGCCTCATTATCAAACATGAAATACTGATAACCTTGCGCCAAGCATTCAGCTGGATAACGCCATTATTATTTTTTGTGATTGTCGTTTGCTTATTCCCACTTGCGTTAGGACCTGATGCAAATTTATTAAAAACAGCAGCGCCTGCTATTATTTGGGTTGCAGCATTACTTGCTATCGTCATGTCTGTTGATTCCATTTTTCGTAGCGACGCTGAAGCGGGTCATTTGGATTTATTGCTCTTGAGCAAAATACCACTCACCTTGCTCGTATTTTGCAAAACGCTCAGTCATTGGATTACGCATTGCTTACCTCTCATCTTGCTAAGTCCTTTGTTAGGTCTCTTATTAAATTTAAATGCGCACCAAGAATATGCGCTCTTCATCACATTGCTGCTAGGCACACCTGTTTTTAGTTTAATTGGTGCAATGGGCGCAGCGCTTGTGGTCGGCATTCGCAATCATGGATTATTATTACCAATTTTAATTATGCCGCTTTATATTCCTGTTTTAATTTTTGGAACAGGCACATTGGTTGCTGCCAGCGCGAACTTACCGCTAGCAGGTTATTTTGCCATAATGGGCGCACTCATACTGGTAAGCATTGCATTTGCGCCATGGCTTGCCAGCCTTGCTTTACGAATGGGAGTCAATCAATAAATGTTACATTGGTTTAATCAAAAGTTTTTATCCACTAAATCATTTTATGCAACGAGTGGAATCTTGCTGCCATGGCTCATCACCGCTTTTGCTATCTGTTTTAGTTATGGCATGATTGCTGGGCTCTTCTTTGCACCTGCCGATTATCAACAAGGCGATGGCTTTAGAATTATTTACGTACATGTTCCAAGTGCATTCACTGCCATGGCTGTTTATGTTGTGATGGCAACAAGCGCCTTACTCACACTGGTCTTTCGAATTAAAATTGCTGCAATCTGTATGTCTTGCAGCGCACGCATAGGTGCTTGGTTTACCTTACTTGCATTAGTCACAGGATCCATTTGGGGAAAACCAATGTGGGGAACCTGGTGGATATGGGACGCGCGCTTAACATCCGTTTTGATTTTATTCTTTCTCTACTTGGGTTTCATTGCTTTGCAGTCAGTAATAACAGACCAACAAAGTCGTGATCGCGCCGGTGCCATTATTGCTGTGGCTGGCGTTATCAACTTACCTATCATTCATTATTCTGTGCTGTGGTGGAATACGCTACATCAAGGTCCCACACTCAGCAAATTTGCAAAGCCTTCCATTGCACCAGAAATGCTTTATCCTTTGCTTTCCATGATTGCCGCATTTTTACTTTTTTATGCCATTATTTTATTCATGCGTATGCGTAACCAAATTTTATTGCGTGAAGTTAAGAGTCCATGGATCAAAGAGGTTCTACAATATGAATAACATGACTCATTTCTTGAATATGGGTGGCTATGGGCCCTACGTCTTCACAACGTATGGACTCACTTTATTCGTCTTTGGCATCAACTGGTTCGCGAGCATTTATGAAAGAAAACAAATTAAAAAATTGATTCAACAACATTGGGCGCAATCAAGTTAACTATCATGAATCGAAAACAAAAACGAAAATTAATCGGCATTATAGTCTTGCTTTTGTTACTGAGTAGCGCAGCAGGATTAATCTTGTATGCGTTAAAACAAAATATTAATTTGTTTTTCACACCCACGCAATTAATGCAAACAACCGTCAATACGTCACAATCATTACGCGTTGGCGGCTATGTCAAATTGCATAGCGTACATTATGATCCTGCTGGCACTGGCGTTGATTTCACGATTACTGACCGCACGAATGAAATACAAGTGAGCTATCACGGCGTTCTACCTAATTTATTTCGCGAAGGCCAAGGCATTGTTGTCACAGGCAAACTGACAAACCCACATAATTTAATTGCAAGTGAAGTACTCGCAAAACACGATGAAAAATATATGCCTTGGCCGCTTGCCAAAGAACTTAACAAACAATTGCCAGAGAAAAAATAAAAATGATCCCGGAATTAGGCAACTTCGCTCTCATCCTCGCATTATGCTTTGCCTTGATTCAAGGAGGCGTATCATTTCTCAGTTATCGCAAGAATGATGCGCTTTATTTTCAAATCAGCATTGCCGCCGTTGTAGGACAATGCAGCTTCTTAGCGTTTGCCATGTTTTGCTTAATTTTAAGTTTTCTCAATAATGATATGACGGTGATTTATGTGCAGGAACATTCGCATCAATTACTGCCGTTTATTTATCGCGTTGGCGCAGCCTGGGGCGGCCATGAAGGCTCTTTATTATTATGGTGTCTGATTCTCAGTGGCTGGACCGCCGCATTTGTGCTCTTCTCTGTCAGACAACTCCCAAAAACAACTGCTGCAAAAATCCTTATGATGCTTGGATTTATTAGTGCAGGTTTTATTATATTTTTATTTTTCACATCCGATCCGTTTAAACGCATATTTCTTGATGCGCCCATTGCTGGCGAAGACTTAACACCTATCTTACAAGACCCTGGATTAATCTTTCATCCACCAACGCTTTACTTAGGTTATGTGGGCTCTGCTATTGCATTTGCGTTTGCGATTGCGGCATTGATTGAGGGTAAATTTGATAAAGCCTGGGTGCAAGCGTGCAGACCCTGGGTTATTTTACCTTGGTCATTTTTAAGTTTCGGTATTGTCCTTGGAAGCTGGTGGGCTTATCGCGAATTAGGTTGGGGTGGTTGGTGGTTTTGGGATCCCGTAGAAAATGCTTCACTCCTACCCTGGTTATCAGCGACTGCTTTATTGCATGCTTTAATCGTTAGCGAGAAACGTGATGTCTTTAAAGGCTGGACGCTGTTACTTGCGATTGTGACTTTCGCTTTAAGTTTACTCGGTACGTTTTTAGTAAGATCAGGCGTCTTGGTTTCTGTTCATGCCTTTGCAAGCGATCCGACTCGCGGGTTATTTCTCTTATGTTATCTTGCCTTATTGATTGGCGGTTCTTTGATGTTTTATGGCTATCGCATCAAGCATTTCTATCAAGCACCCAATTTTGAATTATTTTCTCGCGAAACATTTTTGTTAATCAATACGGTCGTTATGTTAACCGCAGTTGCAACCATCATGATAGGAACTCTCTACCCTATCATTTTAGATGCGCTGGATTTAGGAAAAATCTCTGTTGGCGAACCATACTTTAATACAGTATTTTTACCTATTATTTTACCCGTTTTGCTATTGATGGGATTTGCACCGCATGTAAGCTGGCAACATCAAACGTTTGGCGCGCTATGGACAAAATTACGCGTCAATTTTGTGTTAAGTTTATTATTGGGATTTGCAGGCCCTCTCGCTTTTGGTTTTAATTTTCATTGGCTAACAGGGCTTGGCGTTGCTTTTGGCGCATGGATTATTCTTGCGACCCTCCAATACAGCTTTAAATTATGGCGCATACATCGCAAAATCGATGTTCAACACTGGTCTATGATCATCGCGCACATTGGGATTGCTGTGTTGGCACTCGGTGTGACGTTAAATAAATCTTATAGCGAAGAAAGACAAGTCAAAATGTTATTGGGTGAAACGACTACTGTCGCGGGCTATCAATTTACATTCCAACAAATTAATGATGTGAAAGGTCCTAATTATCAAAGTATCACAGCGACATTTGCCGTACAAAAAAACCAACGCACACCGCAATTACTATTGGCACAACAACGTGTCTATCAAAGCCACGAGCAAACCTTAAGCAAGCCCGGCATATTAGCCAATCCATGGCGCGATCTTTATCTTGCTTTGGGATCCTCACTGCCTGATGGCGGCTGGTCTGTCCGTATTTATTATAAACCTTGTGTCCGCTGGATTTGGTTTGGTGGTTTTATGTTGCTTATTGGCGGCTTGTTATCGCTTCTCTCTGTCAAAAAGAAGGCGCGAGAATAAAATGAAGATGCGATTTTTGTTACCTTTAATATTCTTTCTATTCTTAGTAGCCGTACTCTGGCGAGGATTAGGATTGCATCCTAATCAGATTCCTTCGCCATTGGTTGATAAGCCTGCACCTGCTTTTCAATTACAGACATTAGCCAATCCTAAAAAAATGACATCAAATAAAGATTTCATAGGCCATGTCACATTAGTTAACGTGTGGGCGACTTGGTGTTTCTCGTGCGCGGAAGAACATGATTTTTTACTTAACCTTATCAAAAAAGAAAATCTTTTTTTGTATGGCTTAAATTATAAAGATGATCCGATTGCTGCAAAAGATTGGCTGAAAAAGCGTGGCAACCCTTACAATATTATCGCTTCTGATGAAACTGGCAGCGTCGCTATTGATTGGGGTGTTTATGGCACACCAGAAACATTTGTTGTCGATAAAAAAGGTATTATTCGCTACAAGCATATCGGCGCAATCACCGCTGATATCTGGGAAAAAGACTTACAACCCCTCGTGAATAAACTGAGAGGCGAATCATGAAGACACTTTTACTTGTTTTATTACTCTTAAGTGCGCCATTTTATAAAACGTTTGCTGCGAGTGATATCTATCATTTTGATTCACAGAAAGAGCAACAACGTTTTGAATTGTTAACCTCTCAGTTGCGCTGTCTTGTTTGTCAAAATCAAAATCTAGCTGAATCCAATGCGGGTTTGGCAATCGATTTACGCAATCAAGTTTATGCCCAAATTCAACATGGGAATTCTGATCAGCAAATTATTCATTATTTGGTGACGCGTTATGGGGATTTTATTTTATATCGCCCACCTTTGCGTATAGGAACATTGGGTTTATGGTTTGGACCGTTTTTCATATTACTGCTGGCAATGAGTTATCTCATGTATTACTTACATAAAAACAAAAAACAAAGAGAATAATGTGATGGCTATACTTTATGGTTTTTTACTATTGATGCTTGTCACCGCGATGAGCTTGTTGGCAATACCATTTGTGCTTAAAAAGAATATTGTTTCTAAGCGTTTTTTTGTTCTTGGTTTAATGACGACTGCATTCACCATTTTAGTTTATTTAGGCACTAGCAATAGAGACGCGCTGAAACTCTGGTTAACGAGCGGCGAAAAACATTATCAATTGCTGACGCAACTTGATCAGCTTGGTGGTGTTGAAGGTGTTATTGCGAGCATTAAGAAAAAGCTTGAGGCGAATCCGAATGATGTTGAAGGGTGGGTGATTTTGGGGAAGCTTTATCTTTCGCAGCAACGATATATTGAGGCGAGGTTGGCTTTGGGCAAAGCGCATGAGTTAGAACCGGATGATGAGCAGATTAATTATTTTTATCATTTGGCGACAGATAAAAATTAAATAACCCCTGTTTATGTAGCCTGGGTAGAGCGCAGCGAAACCCGGGTTATCAATCTTACCGGAAAATAACCCCGGGTTTCGCTGCGCTCTACCCAGGCTACATTAAATAGCCCGCAAACAAAACGCCGCCAGCTCTTCCATCACAACCGATGCTGCACGATTAGCCGCAATCACACCACCATAAGGATTGTTAGTAGGCGCAGCCTCAACAGCTGAAAATTGTCTAGCAGCAATCACACGCCCAGTAGCCGCATTAATTAACTGTGCTCGCAACACCAAATGCACCTGACTACGCACATTCTTATTCGTAAAGTCTTGCTGCAACTGCAATAACTGTGTTGTCAAAATCATGTCATATCGCGTTGAGATAATGGAAGTTCCTATCGCTTTAAAATAATGCGTACTCTGCAATGCTTGCACAATCAAGGGTTGCAACATCTTAGCAGGCGTCTCTGCCCAGCCATTATTCGCAAAATAAGCCACCTGATACGGCTCTGTCGTATAGGCCATATCAGTCGTGTTATAGACCGCATTTGATTCCGGCAGCATCACTAACAATGTCAGCTGTCGCGTTGGTTTTTTGTTTGTAACAGGAGGAACCATACTTAAGACATACGTTTTTTTCGGACTCGTCTGCACAGGCGATAACATGGAACATCCCGAAACTAACATCACCATCAACATGACCGTCACGCGCATTAAAGCAATCATGATTATTCTCCTGGCCCTAATGTTTGTTGAGATTTTCCGCGAATTAACACGGATGGATTATTTTTTATCTCTTTCGAAACAGAAGATAAGTTAGCTGTCAGACTATCCACATTCGCAATCGCTTGGTTTGCACTGGGCAATGTCTCAATCGCGAAGGTATGCGTAATCGTACTAAATTGCTGACGATTCGTTGCTAATGTCTCTGTTACCTGCTGAAGATTACTGAGAACCTGCTTAACATTCTGCAAATTATCTTTATCTAATAATGATTGAAGAGAACGGCTGACCTCATGAACGTTATTCGTCAGCTTAGTGACCGCCGTATCCAATTGCATGAAAAACGAAGGTGCGGTTTTAATAATGGGATAGAGCTGCTCCTTCGCAACTATTAAAGGACGCGTATCATTTCCTCTGTCAGTCAATGCTACAAAAGCAATTCCAGTCAATCCTCTAACGTTTAATGTGGCCGTTGTGCCTTCCGTAATTGGCGTATTACTTTTGATTGCTAGTAATAAGGCAACTAAGCGTGGATTTTTCTCATCAATCTCAATTTTTTTAACAGAACCAACATTGACACCGTTGAATTCAACAGGAGAATCTGGACTCAATCCACTAACAGACTCACGCATATAAACTTCGTAGTTGGTATATTTCTGAAAAGACAAACCAGCAGACAACCAAATAATGATGACTATCATTATCGTAAGTAAGCTAATGACGAATGCACCTACGACAGTATAATTAACGTTAGTTTCCATCGTTATTCATATATCCCTTTTGCGACTCGTCCGCGCGGCCCATTAAAAAAATCTTTAATTAATGGGTGTGAATTGTTAGCCACGTTCTTGACCGTATCCACACATAAAACTTTGCCATCTCCCAAAAACGCGACTCGATTTGCGACATGCCACAAACTATCGAGATCATGGGTTACCATGACAATGGTCAATCCCATCGTTGCTTGAAGATCTAATATTAACTCATCAAAGCCAGCAGCACTATCAGGATCTAATCCGGATGTGGGTTCATCTAAGAAAAGCAATTCAGGATCTAATACGATTGCACGTGCCAAGCCTGCTCTTTTTTGCATGCCTCCACTTAACTCTGAAGGATATTTAATAGCAGCCGCAACCGGTAATCCTGCCAATAATATTTTTAGTAAAGCCAGCTCACGAATAGTATGTGGATCTAATGACGTATGCTCACTTAATGGAAATGCCGTATTCTCTAGCACTGTTAACGAACTAAATAATGCATTTTGCTGAAACAATACTCCCCAGCGACGCTGCACCGAAAGTAAAACGTTTGCATTTGCCGTCGTTAATTCTTTCCCGAACACAGAAACAGAGCCTGAGTTAGGACGTAGCAACATTAACATCTCACGCAATAATGTTGTTTTGCCTGAACCACTACCGCCAACAATCGCTAAAATTTCTCCGCGCTTGACCGTTAAACTCAATCCATCATTCACCCACGTACCACCTAGATTGGTTCGTATATTCTTAACTTCAATAATGGATTCTTCTTTTGTCATAGTTTCCACCAGCTGAAAAGAATAGAGAAAACAGCATCTGTCACAATAATAAAGAAAATCGATAAGACCACACTGCGTGTGGTTTGCTTACCAATGCTATCGGCATTCAACTTCACGCGCATTCCTTCAAAACAACCAATGCTTGCAATCAAGAAGGCAAAAACAGGCGCCTTGCCAATGCCAATGATAAATGAGCGTAATGGAATTTGATGTTGAAAACGCATTAAGAAATCATATGGCGATACATCCAACATATTTTTTGCCATCATCATTCCACCAAGCACACCAAAGATATCTGCCCAGATTGTTAATAAGGGCAATACTAACAATAAGCCGAGCACACGTGGCAACAATAATAATTCGCCAGGCGTGACCCCCATTGTATTCAGCGCATCGATTTCTTGATTGATTTTCATTGTACCCAATTGCGCAGTGAAAGCAGATCCTGTTCTACCAGCCACCATGATCGCTGTTAATAGCGGACCAAATTCACGTAGTATTGATAATCCAAGAAAGTCGACAATAAAAATGTTAGCGCCATAAGAACGCAGTTGCACACCCATTTGATATGCGATGACCACACCAATCATGAATGACAATAAGCTAATAATCGGCAATGCTTGAAAGCCTGTTTTATCAATTACACTCACTAATGCGCTAATACGCATACGTGAAGGATGTAAAATCACACTTAATCCTTCTATTGATAATTGCCCGATAAACGTCAGAAAATCACGGAACTCACTTAGTTGCTGACAAACATACTGTCCAATACGCGCTAAACCCTTTAGTGTTTTTACTTCTGGAATATCAGCATCAGAGCGCTGATGCTTTTCAATAAGCGTCATTAATTGTTTTGCAGATTCAGAGAAACCTTGCATTGTGACTTTTACACTATGCGCTGAAACCACTTGAACCCATTGTTCCAATAACCATGCGCCAGCGCTATCCATCGCAACAATGTCACTACCATCTAGCGTGATGTTGTCTTTCACAGTCTTTTGTATCTCAGCAAATTCTTTTTGTAGTTGCGTCATATTCAAAAGACGCCACTCACCGTGACACAACACACATCGTGTTTTCGCATCGAAATGAATAAATTTATTTTCCGTTTTCGTCATGAGTGGTTCTACTTGATTGCGATTATGTGATTGTCAAAGTATCTCTTGAATTTTTTTCTAATGCAAATCGTGCATCTATCCGATATTTTTTACTGAATTATAAAAAAATATTGCAGAAGAAAATCAGATAATGCAAGCAACGCTTGGCAAAACCAAACTTCGCAGTTATTATGCTGATGGGAGATCATGAGTTCGCAGAGTCAGGAAGACCGCTAGTGCATTACTGAATCCTACCTACAAGCGTTATCTATTGTCGGAGGGATGTAAGAAAGAATGCGCTGTATCACAAACCTTTTCCTGTTATGCATTAGTGGAATCCCTAATAGTTTTAGATTCTAGTCAATGCTAAATTCATTCAACACGGCCAATATGTGGAGATAAGTCATGACTATGCTTAAAAAAGTAAAACGCAGCCCAAAGAAGAAAACCACTTCTAAAGTTGTTAAAGCTCGTCCAGCTGCAAAGAAAGCAAAGAAAGCTGTTAAAAGAGTTGTGAAGAAAGCTACGAAGTCTCGCTCAAGCGCCAAGAAAAAAGTTGGTGCGAAAGCTCGTCCAGTAGCTAAGAAAGCTAAAAAAGCAGCTGTGAAAAAAGTTGTAAAGAAAGCTGCAAAGCGCAAAGTCGCTAAACGTTCCTCTAAAAAGTAAGTTACTCACGTAACTTTCTCTGAGGAAGCTTATAGGCCGGATCGTTTTACGAATCCGGCCTATTTACATCTGGGGTATTTGAAATCCTCTCTCCATAAAAAAATCTGCGTAAGGTTCTATCCCTCCTGGATGTTTGAACTAAAAAGAAAACAACACTGGTAACTGCTCATCCACAATTTAATCGTTGATATTCCCCGTCATTGCGAGCGAGAGCGAAGCAACCCAGGCTTTCTTGCCTCGTATTAAGAACAATAAAACCTAGGTTGCTTCGCTCTCGCTCGCAATGACGGGCGAGTACCAACACTGAAAGAATTTAATAATTAAAATCCTAAAGAAAACAACACTGGTAACTGCTCATCCACAATTTAATCGTTGATATTCCCCGTCATTGCGAGCGAGAGCGAAGCAACCCAGGCTTTCTTGCCTCGTATTAAGAACAATAAAACCTAGGTTGCTTCGCTCTCGCTCGCAATGACGGGCGAGTACCAACACTGAAAGAATTTAATAATTAAAATCCTAAAGAAAACAACACTGGTAACTGCTCATCCACAATTTAATCGTTGATATTCCCCGTCATTGCGAGCGAGAGCGAAGCAACCCAGGCTTTCTTGCCTCGTATTAAGAACAATAAAACCTAGGTTGCTTCGCTCTCGCTCGCAATGACGGGCGAGTACCAACACTGAAAGAATTTAATAATTAAAATCCTATCGATGCAATGAAGATAAAGATGACACTGATGAATCCACTTCTACGCTGCTAACATCATTCGCATGACTAACAGCAGGTGCCACCACAGAAACATGTTCTTCTTTTTTTACCGGACATTGCCACAATCCAATCTTTTCGCGATCCACTCCAGCATTATCCAATCCCGTCCCATAAACAAATACATCAGGAATCGATAACCCAAACAAATCACCCACTAAATTTTCACATTCCGCAGTACGAACATGCATTTTTTTAAAAACAACCGCACATGTTACGGTACTTGCGCCTTTCTCTTGTAAACACCAATCACGCGTACGCAATAACGTTTTGCCTGTATCTAACAAATCATCAAACAACAACACATCACGTTTTTCTAATGAGATACTGGGAAATGTTTCTAACTCTACAGTACCGCTGACTTGGCCTTTGCCATAGCTACTGACTTTCATGTAATCGATATCATATTCCTGTCCTAACGCTTTAAGCTGAGCTTCCAATAAGTTTGCTCCCACTCGCGCGCCCTCAAGCAAAACGAGAATCACGGGCTTGGCGTCTTGATATTGCAGACGAATGCCCATCGCTAAACGCGCAATCGCTGTATGAACCGCATCCGCCGTATGAATACACTTGCCTGTTTCTTCTTCATTATGAATCGCAATGGGGGTATTTAATTTATCGTGAACTCTTAATGTGCTCATGTGTCCTTTCCTAGCCTCTTTAGCCGAACATGTCCAATAAAACGCACAAAAATACCAGAACCTACCCCCTATCACAACAACTCCTGGTTAAAAAAAGCCAGCGTAGAGTAGAAACAACACAGATTCTCCGCTATCATAGCGCCCTCTACTTCAATGAATTAGCGCTAATGACAAAGCACAATGCAACACAACCGATCGGCATCTTTGACAGCGGCATTGGTGGACTCACTGTTGCAAAAGCAATCGTGCAACATTTGCCGAATGAGAATCTTGTCTATTTTGGCGATACGGCACATCTTCCTTATGGCGACAAATCGGCAGCCACCATCCAAGCCTATTCCGTCAAGATTGCGCACATGCTCTTACAACAACAATGCAAGCTCATCATGATCGCTTGCAATTCAGCATCAACGGCAGCCTTCGAACTCATAAAAGAATATGTCGGCAGTAAAGCTACCGTTATGAATGTGGTCGATCCTACCATTCAATTGTTAGGCGATAAGTATGCGCATAAACACATTGGTTTGATTGGCACGCGTCAAACTGTTAACTCCAATGTTTACAAAAAGAAAATTGATAACCTCAATCGTGGAATACAACTGACATCGCTTCCCACAAATTTACTGGCATCTGCTATCGAAGAATTTGGTAACAATGGCGTAACAGATAGCCTAGTAGAAGAATATTTATCGCATCACTCCATTCAAAATGTAGATGCCTTAGTATTAGCCTGCACACACTACCCTGTTGTGAAAAAGAAAATTGCTGACTTTTTCCAGCAAAGAATTGAAATCATTGATCCATCGCAAACCGTCGCAGATGCTGTAAAAACCAGCCTTGAACAAAACAAATTATTAAATCCGCAATTAACAAAAGGCACAAAGAACTTTTACGTCTCTGACTATACCGAGTCATTTGCAACCGGGACAAAAATATTTTTTGACGAAGACATCAAATTAGAACATTACCCACTCTGGGATTAATTCATGAATTATCGCCACACCTACCATGCCGGCAATTTTGCCGATGTGTTTAAACATATTATTTTAGTCGCACTGACGCAATCTCTGACACAAAAAGAAACTGGATTTTGTTATCTCGATACACATGCTGGCATTGGTCAATACGACTTGCTCACCGGTCCTGCACAAAAAAACAAAGAATTTAAAAATGGTATTTTAAAAGTATTAACACAACCCAAACCGCCTACGCTTGTTCAATCTTATCTTGAATGCGTACAAGCTATGAATCCGGGAACATCTGATACCCTGCATTATTATCCGGGCTCACCTGCAATTGTTAGGCATTTTTTGCGACCACAAGATCGTATGGTTTTATGTGAATTACATGAAGATGATTGGGAATCGTTAAAAAATAATTTTCATCATGACAAGCAAATTGCAGTTCATCATCAAGATGGCTATCAAGGCTTAAAAGCCTTTCTACCGCCCAAAGAACGTCGTGGCTTTGTTTTGATTGATCCACCCTATGAAAAGCCTGATGAGGCGACAACCGCCGTGGCGGGGCTTTGCATGGCGCTAGAACGGTGGGAAACGGGGACCTATGCATTGTGGTATCCGATTAAAGAACGGCGTTCCATTGAGCGCTTTCATCGCACCTTGACGCAAAAAATTTCGCATCCCGTATTAATCGTTGAACTGAGCATTTACCCTGACAACGTTGCGACCCATTTGAATGGCAATGGCATTGCCATTGTGAATCCACCCTGGCAATTAGAACAAACAATTAAAGAAGCGTTAGGTTGGCTATGGCGTGCGCTTAGCCCGGATCAACAAGGGCGATATGATATAAAAATGTTATAAGCTTTGATACAATGCTCGCCTAATAAAATCAAGGATATTGCTTTATGACTCTTGCAATCGGCGATGAAGCCCCCGATTTTACGTTGCCCTCAGATGCAAACGAGGCAGTCTCGCTACACGATTTACGCGGCAAAAAAGTCATCTTGTATTTCTATCCAAAAGACAATACACCCGGATGCACGAAACAAGCCTGTGATTTTCGCGACGCCGCTTTAAAATTTGCGGCAGAAGATACTGTGATTCTCGGTATCTCAAAAGATAATCCGAAACGCCACCAAAGTTTCAAACAAAAATACACGCTTCCTTTTACCTTACTGGCGGATGAAAATGGTGATGTCTGCGAAAAATATGGCATCATCAACAAAAAAAGTCTCTTCGGTAAAACGTTTTTAGGCATTCAACGTTCCACATTTTTAATTGATGAAAAAGGCATTATTCGCGCCATTTGGCGCAAAGTAAAAGTTCCCGGCCACATCGAACAGGTACTCCATGAAACCACTCAACTCTAATCCAGAAAAAGAAAAAACCATGACTCAAAAAACCAAAACCGCCATCACACCAACCCGCGCTGAAGATTATCCTGAATGGTATCAGCAAGTCGTTAAAGCGGCTGAGCTTGCTGAAATATCTCCCGTACGCGGCTGCATGATTATAAAACCTTGGGGCTATGCGTTGTGGGAAAATATCCAACGCGTACTAGATGATCAACTGAAAGCAACGGGACATAAAAATGTCTATTTCCCATTGTTAATACCCGTTAATTTTTTAGAAAAAGAAGCAGCGCATATCGACGGTTTTGCGAAAGAATGCGCGGTTGTAACGCACACACGTCTTGAGACAAATGCAGAAGGCAAACTTGTTCCGGCAAGTCCACTTGAAGAACCCTATATTATTCGTCCCACCTCAGAAACCATTATTGGTGAAGCTTTTTCTCGTTGGATTCAATCCTATCGCGATCTTCCACTCTTAATAAATCAATGGGCGAATGTGATGCGCTGGGAAATGCGTACACGAATGTTTTTACGTACCTCTGAATTTTTATGGCAAGAAGGTCATACAGCGCATGCAACGGCTGAAGATGCGAAGATAGAAACATTAAAAATCCTCGATCTTTACACCAAATTTGCTGAAGAATACATGGCAATCCCTGTCATCAAAGGCGAAAAAACAGCAAGTGAACGTTTTCCTGGTGCAGTCTCTACCTATTGCATCGAAGCAATGATGCAAGATAAAAAAGCGTTACAAGCTGGCACCTCGCACTTCTTAGGTCAGAATTTCGCGCATGCTTGTAACATTAAATTTTTAAGCGCCGCTGGCAAAGAAGAATTCGCATGGACAACATCATGGGGCGTCACAACACGTTTAATTGGTGCACTCATCATGACGCACAGTGATGATAATGGTTTTATTATCCCACCCAAACTTGCGCCAACCCATGTTGTCATTTTGCCTATCATTCACAAAGAAGAACAAAAAGCAGAAATCATGGCTTATTGCTTACAATTAGCCGAAGACATTCGCCAAGTTTACTATGCGAATAGAAACATTATTGTTGAGATCGATCAACGTGAACTGACGGGTGGCGAGAAAGCTTGGTCTTGGGTGAAAAAAGGCGTGCCTATCCGCGTTGAAATTGGCATGAAAGAATGTGAAAACAAAGCCGTGTTTGTTGGTCGTCGCGATAAAGAATATAAAGAACGTGCCAGCCAGACACGCGATGATTTTCTGTCGACACTGACACAGCAATTGGATGCGATACAATCAACATTGCTCGAACGCGCGCGTGAACATCTGCATCAAAACACTGTAAAAATTGATAATAAAGCTGATTTTTATCACTTTTTTACAGACAACAATGGTGGTTTTGCGTGGGCGCATTGGAATGGTGATGCTGCGATTGAAGCGAAGATAAAACAAGATTTGAATGTGACGATACGTTGTATTCCTTTGCTTGATACAGTACCTGAAGCTGGCACGTGTATTTTTAGCGGGGAAGCTAGTGCGCAGCGGGTTATTTTTGCGAAGTCTTATTAATTTTTGTTAAGTAACCTCTGCCTTGTTAAGTAACCTCTGTCTTGTTAAGTAACCTCTGTCATCCCGCGCATGCTTTTAGCGCGGGACCCAGCGCCTCAATATACAGCTCTTATGCTACACAAAAGTCACTGGGTCCCGCGCTAAAAGCATGCGCGGGATGACAAGGTTTACCGAAAACCGTGGGCATGACAAGGTTTACCGAAAACCGTGGGCATGACAAGGTTTACCAAAAACCGCGGGTATGACAAGGTTTACCAAAAAACACGCTTAGAACTTAAGCTTTAGAGCCAGAACCCCCCCTCGCAGCAACCTAAGATTTATGATACGCTTCCCCGCATTCTCAACAACGGCAAAAGGACGTATAGGTTATGAGCACAACTATCAAAGAATTAGAAAACACAATCGCCAAACTTGCTGCAAAAGGTAAAGGCATTTTAGCGGCAGATGAAAGCGTTGCGACAATTACAAAACGTTTCGAAGCATTAAATATTCCTTCCACAGAAGATTCTCGTCGCGCTTATCGCGAATTACTGGTGACCACTCCCGGACTCAATGAATTCATTGCTGGCGTTATTCTCTTTGAAGAAACACTCAATCAAAAAACCAGCAACGGCCAACTTTTTCCAGAATTACTAACAAGTTTAGGCATTCTCCCAGGCATTAAAGTCGACAAAGGTTTAATTCCCTTAGTCAATACAAATGAAGAACAAGTCACTCAAGGGATTGATGGCTTGAATGAACGTCTTATCGAATACAAAGCGAAAGGCGCATGCTTTGCAAAATGGCGCGCTGTCTTTGCTATTTCTAATAACACTCCAAGCAGACTTGCTATCAAAACTAACGCCGAAGGCTTAGCAAGATATGCAGCAATTTGCCAGGCTAACGGCATTGTTCCAATCATTGAACCAGAAATTTTAATCGACAGTGATCATACTATTGAACGCTGCGCTGAAGTCACTGAAATTGTTTTACATACGGTATTCAATGCACTCTACAAACACAAAGTTAAATTAGAATACATCGTGTTAAAACCTAGTATGGTCATTAACGGCAAAAAATCTTCTGCAAAAACTAACGCTGAGCAAGCTGGCAAAGCAACCGTTGACGTTTTACGTCGCACAGTACCAACAGCCGTCCCCACTATTAACTTTTTATCTGGCGGACAATCACCAGAAGAAGCTACAGCCAATCTTAATGCGATGAATGCTATCTCTGCACATCATCCATGGAATCTTAGCTATTCCTATGCTCGCGCATTACAAGATTACTGCATTAAAACCTGGAAGGGTGATGCAAAAAATGTTTCTGCCGCACAAAAAATCTTTTTAGCTCGCGCCAAACTGAACAGCTTAGCGAGTCTTGGCAAGTATTCAGTCGCTTTAGAAAAAGAAACATCTGTCGCATAAAAACGAATCCCCGCTGTAATGGAATTGCAGCGGGGATTCTAGTGTTACATTGCCATTCAGTCTCGGTTTTATTTTAGGAATAATTTGTCATGACGACCACGATGACTACGATTGATGCGAAAGAAAATTTCACTGAATTATTAAATCACGTTGTCCAAACTAAGGAACGCGTTATCTTAGTGCGACGAGGAAAAGAACTCGCCGCAATCATCCCCCTAGAAGATTTACACTTTTTAGAAAGCACACAAGATAAGCATGATTTACGCGATGCTATCGATGCGCTTAAAGATGCAAAACACGCAGGCACCATCACACTTGAAAAACTGAAGGAAGACATAGGCGTATAACCGTGACCACACCCTATCATGTGAGAATTGCACCTACGGCAAAACGGCAAATCACCGGATTGCCTGCTAAACATCAAAAAATTATTGTCAAACTTGCTGAAGCGCTGGCAATCAATCCACGTCCACCTGGCGCTCACAAAGTAGAAGGCATGACGGGTCTTTATAGCGAAGTCGTGAATACCCATCGATTGGTCTATAAAATTGAAGATCAAGAAGTTTTAATTTTGCTGATAAAATAATTATGCATAGACAACTTATTTTAGGTTCTACTTCAAAGCCACGACAAACTTTGCTGGAACGTTTACAACTTCCATTTCAAATTGCAGCGCCGGATGTTGATGAAACACCGCTGCCTGATGAAAGCCCAGAGGCGCTTGTACTGCGTTTAGCTGAAAAAAAAGCGCGCGTAGTTTCTGAAAAATTCCCTGATGCGCTTGTCATTGGAGCTGATCAAGTCGGTATTCTTGATGATATGATTTTGGGCAAACCACTGACCTATGAGAATGCCGCCAAACAACTTGGCGCTGCGAGCGGCAAGCGCATGACATTTTTTATTGGCTTATGTTTATTTGATGGTCGCACGCAAACCTATCAACTCGCTCTAGAAAAATTTGACGTTATCTATCGTACGCTGACCGCCAACATGATTGAAAATTATTTGCGAAAAGAACAACCATTGCATTGCGCCGGAAGCTGTAAAGCTGAAGGATTAGGTATTACCTTAATTGAAGAATTTCAAGGGAAAGACTTTACTGCACTGATTGGCTTACCGCTGATCCGCTTAACTACTATGCTTAATGCGGCTGGATTAAGCCCACTTTGTGAAATTAATTAGGGGCTGTTGACAATGCATGTGAGAACGCCCAGCAGGGGCTAATCCTTTGTATAATTTATAGTTTTTTCAGTGACGTAGCATTTTTATCACTTTATCTAAAAACAACTCGCCCCGCTGCTGCGTAAGCAATCCATCTGGCAGCCCTAAGCTTAAATTCAGCTGACCATTAATCGTCATCACATGCAACATTGGCGTGCTCGCCGTTCTAACTGTCGCAAAAAAACTGTGTTTGATTTTCAAATCATTATTAGCTTCTGTTTGCCTCATTACACCTAGATTAGTCACCTCCACCATACAATCAATTTCATGAGGTGTAGCAGCCATTTTTTGAGACCACTCATCTTCTACTTCACTTAGGCTATATTCTTTGGGCAGTAAATTTTCTTCCGTTATTCGTTGACGCAATATTTGATGATAATTTTGCGCAATTTTCCAAAAATTCTCTTCTCTATTAAGTACATTATGAAAAGTCCTTATTGTTTCAATATAACAACCAAAAGAACCCAAACCTGCTGGCAACTGCAAACTCTTGCGCACGTTGACAGGTGTTAATAATAACACGTTGATTTCCTGCAGCTGCAAAATATCAAGCATCGCAAATACTAAAGCAGCATTAATAGCTGAATTAATTGATATCTCATGCTGATAACAACGTTTTTTTAATTCTTGCAATCTTGTCGCATCAACCACACGAATTATATTCACTGCGCACTGATCAGCTAATGGCTTTACATGGTAATATTTCCATTTTGTTAAATTTGCAGCCTCATTCGGAATAGAATATTTTATATAATCTTGATAAGAACCCGCCCCTGGCAGAATCTTTTCGATTGCGGGTAATAATTTTTTTTGCTTTATTGTTAATTCTTTTCCATTTTTTAAAATATTAACATTGTCTAAAATCTCATAAATAAATTCCATTCCAGATAAAGCATCAGCAATAGCGTGATGCAACGTAATTAAAATCGTATGTTGCTTTTTTCCATCAGAAAATAATTTTATACGCCACAAAGAGTGATATGATTTTAGTATTTGATGTAATTCATCATTGATTGCTCGGTTCGTTGAGTGCAAATCGATGTTAGGTAAAACTTCATGTGCAATCGAAATATCTGCAAATGAAACAGTTTCTGAGAAATAGGCATGATTATTTTTTTTAATGATGACGCAGCGTAACAATACTAACCGGGTATAAATATTTTCTACTGCTTTAAGGAAATACTCCAAAGGTAAATCACCCTCAATATCTGCCGCCATCGTCAATTGACAAAACCCATATCCAAATTGATAAAAACTGTGAAGAAGCGCTTCAAAATAACCTAATTCACGCCGAATCATGTCACTCTCCTCAAGAAAGAAAGATGATAAGCATTTGCCGCCAATAAAGCTGATCTTTTATCGAGTTCGTGCAGTTAGTATATATGATGCATCTTATTTCATGCTCAATGCTAAAAATTCTTGACGTACTTTAGGCTGTAAAAATGAGCCTTTTAGCATAGAAGTAATCATTTTCGTATTTTTATTTTTAACGCCACGACACCCCATGCAGGAATGACCGCCTTCGAGAATGACGCCTGCACCTACTGGTTTTAAGTATTTTACTAACGTATTGGCTATTTGCATGGTCAATCGTTCTTGCACTTGTAAGCGATGACTAAAAACTTCGACAAGTCTTGCTAATTTAGAAATACCAATAATTTTATCCTTGGGAATATAGGCGACATGCGCAACACCGTGAAATCCCAAAAAATGATGCTCACACATGGAGTAAAATTCAATATTTTTTAGAATAATCATTTCATTATAGCCTTCACTATCAAATAGCTTAAATAGTTCGGCTGGATTAGAACGATATCCACATAGAAGCTCATCCCAGCTTCGCACCATCCTATCCGCTGTTTCCTTTAAACCATCACGGGTTGGGTCCTCACCAATATGTTCTAAGATAGTATGAATAGCACTATAAACATTTAATTGATTTGTATTTTTTTTCATGTTGTCCACCCTCGGCATGATTATGTATAAGGATCGTTATCATAAGCATAGCCTATATTTTGAAAAATGCAGGGTAATGACATGCAGGGCAATGACGTTCTTTTTTAAAATACTGAATGTATAGGCGTTGCGGTATATTAACCACAAGTAAAATTTTTGGAGTCTTAATTGTTTGGATAATATGGCGAATACGAAACAAATAAAATTTCGACAGTGATAATTAATTTCACCATAGTAAATTGTGTTATACTTTACATCATGCGACACAATGACAAAAGTATCATGTTTAAACGTTCTGCAGGAGATGAAAATTCTATGCAAGCAAACAAACCCTCAACAACCCACTACTGTAGCATTGAATTCTCTGGGCTCGAATTAAGCGTGTCTCTCGGGTGGCCGGCGCAAGAACGCTTGCAAGAACAAATCATTAAGCTGGATGCAAAAATTAATTTTATAAAACCTTTAGAGGCGTGTATTTCTGATAACCTCGAAGACACGTATTGCTACGATATATTGATTAGCGTCATTAAAAAAAATATATCATCTCGACAATTTCGTCTAGTTGAACATTTAGGTTATGAGATTTATAAAATTATTAAACAAACGCTGCCTGACAACAACAATGTCAATATACGCATTAACAAACACCCCGCTATTCCAAATTTGACTGGTGGCGTCACTTTTTATTTTGGGGATGAAAATAACGCATGGTGAGTTGTAATCATGATATATACTCAATTCTCAAAAGATCATCGTGTGATGAATTTAGATGATGCAAATCACCAAGTTTATTTGTTAGAAAATATTATAATAATTCCTGAGACTGGCGAGTTAAGAAAAAATTTAATAACCCCGCTTGGGTTGTGTCTTAATATTGCTTTGTATACACTGACTACAGTGCACCAAGCGAATCATAAAACGCAAACTCTCCCCCCTTCTCCTGCACACGTTAATTTAATTGAAACACTAGAACAAATTAAATTTATAATTAAATATTTTCCATTTAACGATATTCCCTCTGTTGCAAATGCAATAATACAGTATTTCTTTGATCTAAATTCTGCTAATAAGCGTTCTTTCTTAATTAATAAAGTATCACTCCAAATACTGGACTTAACAATGCTGTCTAATATTGCTTATAACATTACGCAAACACTAGAAGAAGCCAAAGCAGTCGAGAGAAAAGTCGATACGCTTAAGTTTATCTCAGCGAATGAAGTCGAAAGAAAATCCAATAGCATAAAGCCCGAACCAAATGATTGGACATCACTTGATCCTAACATATTTAGGAATACAGGAAGGAGTCCCCGCTTTCACTTCCCAGGTGCATATCATGGCTTGTATTGCAGCGATGGAAGATGTTGCAATCAATATGTCGATGTTACGATAGATCCAAAAGAATTTTCTCGCCCACAAGCTGTGTTAATTCTCGTTTTTGATAGCCAACATAAATTACTATTGGTTCGCCACAAAGTAAGAGGATGGGAATTGCCCGGCGGAAAAATCATGGAAGGGGAATCTCCTGAAGACGCTGCCATTCGTGAAACAGTCGAAGAATCAGGCATTCTTATTCATAAAGAAAAAATAATTCCTTTAGCACAATATCATCTATCAAATTCAGACAATTCAGTGAGCACAGATCAGAAATACCATTGTAAAACAGTTTTTTTGGCTTCCGTTAGCGCTTATAGTAACTTGCCAAATTTAGAAACTGATGCAAGAAATTTTGCAACCGTATGGCCAACAAAAAATAACGATATTGGATCATTCTTAAAAAAAATAACATATGGCGATCAATATAGCGTTCTATTAAAAGATAATGTTTTTTCTATTATGCTCACACTAGCGAAAAATCGGTTGGGATTGCTTTGTAACGAATAGCGATCGTGGTAGAGCAAGCTGTTCAGACCTTCGGACGTTACAGCTGACAACATCGATCAATATCATCATCTTCATCCAGCGCTATCGCCGACAACACACTGCCTGTAATAGCATTAGGTCGATAAATCGTACATC
>Ga0207042_1012_pt1 | contig 65325 bp, 61 predicted proteins | sample Alteio_BWMinCont_70_FD_153310 | JGI IMG/M metagenome (GOLD analysis project Ga0207042, IMG submission 153310) | Enriched cells from forest soil in Barre Woods Harvard Forest LTER site, Petersham, Massachusetts, United States -... | ecosystem: Environmental > Terrestrial > Soil > Temperate forest >... | reverse complement strand
GCCTCCACCGCGGGAGAACTTCAGGCGAAAGCACTCACCCAAATCAAAAAATATATCCTGAAGGCCACGGAGAAGTCTTTCACCACACAGAAGGCGGTCGTAGCAGGGTCAGGCGTTTTCGGCGACACCCTGGATTGGAGCAAACTGACCTATGCGGAAAGAAAGGATTTGCTGGAAGAAAACCTTGGTGAAGTGTTCGTTACGTTAAAGGGTTTTACAGAGGTTTATAAACTGTTCCACGGCATCCCCGACAATATGGCGGTTGCCGAGGCAAGGAACCTTATCGGGCGGCCTTTCCTTAGTGAGCATAATGAAATGAAAAAGTCTGAGCTGCAAAGCGGCATCATCCACTTCGTCGCCGTATACGGCAATGTAACCGGAACACAGGCAAAAAATCTCGTCGGGTACCCCGACCTTACCGTCATCAGCGCATCATTCGGCCACTATCTCTGGGAAAAGAACATGCACATCCAGATGTTCTTCCTCAAAGCTTGCATTAACCCTCAAACCATAAAGACCAGGTTCAGCGAAGTCACCAATTGGCTGAACAGTTCAAGAGAGCAACCCCGCATTATCGAAAGGGCCAAAGCCAGATTTGCTATTCTCAATGCCATAAACAGCGTAAGTACGATTCGCTAACGGTATGCGCGCACTGCAACAGCGCGATGGCTTTATCTGCGCTTTTACGAAGACAACACGCTAAAACGTTCGAATATTCAAACTGCAATTAAATAGTTGATAGGATTCGGATGCTTTGATGAGACGTCCATTAGCCTGCTCCATACAGAACAGCTAATAGAGAACCTTTAGGTAATATTTTAGCACCCGAATTTTCTATTGCAAGTTGACTTATATGCTCTTCGGTTTCAGTGATTATATTAAAATTAAGTCAACCGATTTCACCCAAGGAATATTCCCTTTAAAGAAAGTGGGATTTTTCCTGTCAGGTGTTTCTCCGCTATAAATTACACATATTTCGCCTAAAGTTGTATTTATCCAACCTTTCGGCAATTCGTAATTTGACATTTTTTTACCCATTTCAGATTTTTTCCAGTAACTCAGATTTGACTAAAGCATAAGCTTTTTCATTATCGTAATCAATCCCAGGCCTTAGTATAACATGTATATCGTTAGTAAACTCTTTATCTTTCATTTTTTCATCCATATTAGCGATAAACATTTTTGCTGTAGGCGGTTGTCCGGCTGAGAACTCCATGTCGGTTTTATAGCAATGGAGCAATTTGTCGACATCAATTTTATGGTTAGTCAATGCCCAGTACAGATCAAACAAATCTCTACCTTTTCTTCTTTGGTAAAGCGCCCTTAACTTGGTTCCTAACAACTCTTCCAATTGATAGGTGGTTAATTTGCACTCTCCATTAAACCAGGAATTTTCCACCTTAAAAGGAAATGCCTGCAAGCCCAATACGCTAAAATGTTCCCTACAATTAATTTCAATTTTCAAAGCCATATTGATGACTGGCGCTATTTCTGATTCAAAACGGTAAACAATTGTATTATTGTTTGCTTTTTGCTTTACTACTCTTTTAGTTCCTAAAAAATCCAGACATTCACGTATCCTTTTTAAAATAGGGTTAATAGTACCTTCTTGTATTTGAACCAGGTCGATATTCTCTGAATACCTTGCCTGAGGCTTTAAAAAGAGTTTATGAAATGCAGTGCCGCCTCTGAATGCAAGGTTTTCGCTAATCATCTCATCGGAAAACATTTCAACCAAAGCCCGTTCAATAACCAGATCCTGTTCAACCTGTGCATTATCAGGCCAGGGAGCAAATTCTTTCCATTCTTCTATATACCGCCGGGCAATCATAAATCCGATTCCAATTCAATATTTTTTATAATCTTCCATTGCTCATTCAATTCGCCTTCACGCTGTTTACTTGTCGATAATGGAATTGGCAGCACCTTTTTTTCATTAATATATTTTGTTAACGGCGCAGCAAGTTGCCCCAGTTGTAACTCGTTGCAGAGTAGGTATCCTAAACGTTGAACAGCGGTTACTTGTGGATATCGTCTCACCGTCTGATTCAATATCGAAGGTTTCATTTGGCCTGCCAGTTCTTCTAAAATGGTTAGTGTCCGGCTTAAACCTATACTTTCCTGATAATAAATCAAGTCCAACGCGGTTAGTTCGGGTGTTGACACCCTAATGTCACCTGCATCTGTTTTTACTTTCCTGACATCTTCATGGAACCATTCTTTTTTTACATAAAAGTTTATTTTGACTTTTTTATTGCTGATGGGTCGCAAGGCCGGCTTTTCTGTAATAACAAAAAATTCCATAGGTTGCTGGTGTGCGGCACCATATAATGCAGCGGCTGATAATAAACCAACATAATAGGGTTTGCCCAAGGCTTGCATCATATCGTCAATAAAAAGAGCGGGGGGAATCATGCCTTGCCTTAGATATTCCGGTGTAATTATTGCGTATATCCCTTTCCTGATTTGGGCAATCCGCTTCTTAGTTTTAAGCCTATATAATGCCTGGTTGACTGCTTTATCGGAAAGATTATATTTAGACTTAACTTCTTCGAGGGTAAGCACATACCTTCCTTTAGACCGTATCTCCGTGATATAGTCTTCCAAATAGTTGTAGGAGGGTCCCTGAATGTTAGTTGATTTTGTTTGCATTTTACTACGGATTGTGTAGTGTTATGCAAATATAGTATTAACCCGGGAATTTGCAATTGTTATTTTGTATTTGCGAATAGCTACGGAATGCGTAGCGTTTTGCGGACATAAAATCAGGACAATACTTAAGTTTTAAAGGCAAATTTGCTCTGCTATCATTATTAAGGCCGCTATAGGATTGTCGGGAGTATGGATTATCCATGATTATTATAAAGAAAACCAATCCATTAAAATACTATTACTATTTCATATAAAATGCCTTAGAAAAGCGATAACCGCACCATGCTTACCTGCGCCTTTTCATTATCCTTAGTGTCGCCAGGAAGTAGTTCTAACGAACTTAATTTGGATTGGTTTGAAATTGGTCGTTCAGGTAATCAAATTTTGTGGTCAGAAGCGTGGGGCACTGACAATGACGTATGGGAATGGTCATTCACAAGTGATTTATTAGCGTCTTCAGCCAACTCTTCGCATGCTAATCCTTCGAAATATCTACCTATTGGAGCATATATTGTTGGCGATGCAATCGGAACTCATCCGGCTGGAGCGCTGTATAAAGTATTTACATCAATAAGCCGCAACGCAAAAGTTTTGGATTTATATAGTCTTGGTACTTATCAGGGAGTTAATCCCTGGGTTATGTTCCCTGAAATTTATAAACCAATCTCTGATGCATTGAAGCTTTTAGGAAAAACTGAAAGCTTTTTGTACAATGCCGCCCCAACGCGAAGCAGCGTAGCTTTATTCAGTACAGGTGCATGTATGATTTGGGATAATATCGACGTAATTGATTCAACTTATACCTGCGACCTGAAAGGCATTTACGCAGCCCTTATACACGAAGGATATACAATTGATTTCATAGATGATCGAGACATTGAGGGCGGATTTCTGACTAAGCGAGGTTATCAAATCTTAAATATTACAGCTCCTAATATTTCATCAAAATCAGTCATTGAAATTGATAGCTGGGTAAAAAATGGAGGAAATCTTTTAGTAACGCAAGGCGCGGGGATTTATGATGAATTTAATTCACTGTCTTTATCATTGAATAATATTTTAGGTGTAAAAAACAGAGCATCCGATAGAATAGAAGCCGGTTTAGAGAATTTCCCATACGAAATCACTAACAATTTAATTTCTGTTGGACTGCCATTGTTACCACCACTCTGGTTAAATGCAATAGAAAAAATGAGTGTCAATGGAGCTACTCCCCTTATATACTACCAACGGGCGAAACTATGATAACCCAAAACAAATATGGTATTGGAAACGCTTTTTGCTTTGGCTTTTTACCTGGCTTACAGTATTTAAATGCCAGTTACGGAATAAATATAAATGATCCAAAGCGAATAATATCCCTGATGCCTAAATGGAGGGATGATTATCGATTATTTTCACTATTGCCTATTTCAAGATTAGCTCTACGAGGTATAGTTGTTCAGAGCCAGGTCAAGTTAAATCAAAAATTGGTCGAAGCAATCGTAATGGAATCTCCATCAACAAAGGCAATCATTCTATTTAACTGGAACAATATTTCAGTTAATGACTTAAGCATAAATCTTTCCGGATCTAATAATTATAATAAAGTAAGTTCTGCGCAAGGTGCTGCAATAACCAATTTAACTACAACTGGGGTAAGTCTTCAATTCACCTTAAGCAGTTTGCAATATGTTGATGTAATAATGATTTGGTAAATTTTGCCTGGTAACTGGAAAATATGGGGCAACCGACCGCCGCATTTCGGAAATTGACATCACTCGTTCAAGGACATTTTGATCATCTTAACCGATTAATAATTAACTATCAATTTTATAACTCAACACCCCCGGTGATTATTCAGGCACGGAATGCTATGGTCACAGCATCCGAAATGCGCAGTTTAATTTTGGATAGCCCGTAGGGGAATATTTTTATCCTTGTACTGGCCTTGTTTTCAATATCTTATAATGATTATATGTCCTTACTCACCGGATAACCCACCATCAATACAACGATTTAATCCCAATTACTATTTATAGTTAAGAGATTAACACTTTGGAAACAAAATAAAATTAACCATTATTTTCCAGCTTAACCGCATTATTGAAAATGACAGATGACAAACTGACAAATTATTTTGGCGTTTTCTTCACCACGGACAAGTTGAACAAAGGAATATCAACCGCTAAAAACAGGTTAAAATGAGGCTGCAGCGAAATGTTATTCGTCGTTGTAGTCATCGGTGACGTCCATTCCCAGCCGCCGCCAATGGATAGAGGCAAATAGCCGCCGAAACCATAGACCAGGTGAACCCCCGGTGCAACCAGCCCAGCAAAATTGATATTTTGTTCGTACTGGCCATTATTATTAAGCTTGTACTGGATAACGCTGCCAATGTCAACCGCACTTGCAAATAAGCTAAGGCTTCCGGCTTGCTGAAACCCGAGACTAAAGGTAAACCCGATCGGCGCCGTTAGCCCGTAAGTGTTGGTAAAGCCGCCGGCGGTGCTGGAAGGGCGATAAAAACCACCTACATAAGCGTTTACAGCAATGTTAAAAACCGCGTCTTTTTTAACCCTTGAACTACCCGCTGGCAGGGCATAATTTTCCATGATCGTTTCCACTTCCTGGCTGTTGTTGGCCTGGCTGAGCGATGCCAGCAGGTCAATATAGCTGAGCACTTTAGATAAACTTACCAGCGCGTCCTTGCTGTTATCTTTTTCCCAGCCAAGAGGCTGTATCATAAATCATGGTCAGCCTCTTTTTCTTTTGCAAATATTTTGATGTTCTTTAATGTGTAATAAAAGGAGCTATTAATATGTTTTTTATTTGATTTAAATTTGTTTTAATGCATTGATTTACATATATTTATGTTAATAAACATAAGGAAATATGGCAGTAAGACAACCCGTTTTCAAGCCCTATGATCAGCAGCAAATCATGGCTATCCCGCCGACGCTGGAAGAGTTGATTCCCAAAGGACACCCCGTTAAAACGGTAAATGAAATCATTGACAAGCTGAATATTGAGCCGTTGTTAAAAGCTTATCACATTAAAGGTAGCTCCAGTTATCATCCACAACTGTTGCTTAAGGTATTGGTTTATGGGTATGTGACCAATATCTATTCCAGCCGTAAGCTGGCAGCAGCCTGCAAAGAAAGCATCTATTTTATGTGGCTCAGTTCAATGAGTTATCCTGATCACAATACCATTAATCGTTTCCGGGGTGTTCGTTTAAAAAATGCGCTGCGCAGTGTATTTGAAGATGTCGTTAAGCTATTATCAGCCGAGGGACTGCTAAGCATCGAGGAGATCAACACCGATGGCACCAAAATCGAAGCCAACGCCAATAAATACACCTTTGTATGGAAAAAAGCGATCCAGAGCAATAAGGAAAAGATGAAAAAGCAGCTGACTGAGATCTGGCAGTATGCACAGAGCCTCGCCAGCGAGGAAGATAAAATGCCCGAGCCGCCCGATTTCACAGAGATCGACAGCAGCAAAGTTAAAGCAACCATAGAAAAGCTTAATGAGAAGCTCTCAGGAAAGGAAAATGTCAATAAGAAAGTAAGGGCCAAATTGGGCTATATCAACCGGAACTTCCCTGCCAATATCGCCAGGTACGAGGAGCAGGAAGCCATTTTTGGAGAACGGAACAGCTTCAGCAAAACGGACAAGGATGCCACCTTTATGCGAATGAAGGAGGATCATATGAGAAATGGGCAATTAAAACCCGGATATAATGTACAGATCTCCACGTCCAATCAGTTTATTGTTAATTACACGATCCATCATAATCCGACGGATACCTCGACGCTGTCTACTCACCTGGCACAGCATGAGGCCAGCTACGGCAGTGCACCTAAAAAGCTAACAGCAGATGCGGGTTACGGCTCTGAAGAGAATTACACCTTGCTTGAACAGAAAAAGGTCATCCCTTTTGTAAAATACGGGATGTTCGATAAAGGTCAAAGTGAGCACAATACCAGCAAATACCCTTTTTCTGCCGATAAACTGTTTTACAACCAGGAAAAAGATTGTTATATCTGTCCCATGGGTCAGCCAATGAATTATATTGGCTCAGCTAAGAACAAAACGTCCACGGGATTTATTCAGAATGTAAAAAAATATCAGGCACAAAATTGCCAGCATTGCCCATTGAATGGTGCCTGCCATAAAAGCAAAGGAAACCGGATCATCGTGATCAACCAGAATCTAAACAAACAAAAACAAAAGGCATACGAACTGCTCAACAGCGAAGAGGGTATCGAACGACGAAAGAAACGATGTTTCGATGTCGAACCGGTATTCGCAAATATCAAACAGAACCACGGGTTCCGCCGCTTTATGCTCCGTGGTAAACAAAAAGTGGAGATTGAATGGGGTTTACTTGCAATCGCACAAAACTTAAGGAAAAAAGCAGCCTAAAAAGCTTCCCTTTACCCCATTTTGAACTGAAAACTACACTAACGAAAATAAATACTCGAAAAATACACTTACAGTAACTTATTAGGCATAAAATAAAGAGACCGCATCACTCGAATATGATACAGCCTCGTTTAGGCCGGCTTTTTGCTGGCTCAATAACTGGGCCTGGGTCAGCAAGGCTGCTTTAATATTGGGATCGTTTGTGCTGCTGGCGCCCGGCAAAGTAGCAGCTGTACTGTCGATGGTTTTAATTTGTTTGTTCAAGTCCGTCACTTTTTCCCCCAGGGTGGTGGCCAGTACAGTTCCCAACTGCTTATTAGTCGCCGCATCGGTAGCGAGGCCTTGCTGGTAGGCACTCAGGTTTTTGAGCATCGAGGACAAGTCTGCGATCGCCAGGTTATAGTTTTTGGCGGACACATCTTTGATCATAGCAATGCCGGACGCGGAAAACTGCGGCCAGTAGGTACAAATTGCCCATAGTTGCGCTTTCCCCGGGTGATCGACTTTATCGTCTGCAACAAAGGGTTGCAGAAGTTGCATGGCAGAGACGATCAATTTGTTATAAAGGGTAAACCTAGCGACAGAAACCGGGTTCTGGCCGTTTCCTGCTAAGGCGTCGTCCCGTATTTTCAATGTGGCGAGCTGCAGACCGAGGTTATTGAGGTTGTCGGAAGAAGCCGCAAACTGGTTGAATATCGTTGCCGCCTGGTTGACGTAACGGCCGATCAGGTCAGCCAGGGGATGGGGCCCGTCCTGGTCATAAATCTCGTAGCCTGACAGCTGCTGCCAAAGCAAGCCCAGGTAAAACTTGCCCAATTGCGCGATGTAGCCCGGGTTGTTATGGGTGGCCAGTCCGATATCCTGCAAGCTAAAATAGGGATAGTCGCCGTCCTCGCTATCAGTGATCAGCTTTTGACGGATGGAATTAGAGGTGATGTCGGCCAGGTGGATCATTGTAGCATAATTGTTCTGCGCTTTCAGAAAGCCAGCCGTATCCAGGTCGTGCAGGCTTTTGGACAAGCTGCTTTTGCCATGCAGTTCACTGAACAATTCAGCGGACGCAAAAACCAGAGTTAGTTCAGGCACCTGTTTATTGAGCAGCTGGTAGCGCGGCAACCGGTATAACTGCGGCAGCTCTCCCGCGAGATTACTAATGTCCTCCTGGATGGCCGCTTTAAAAGCCACAACCGTCTTGGCATAATCATAAGGCTGGATTGGTTTTAAAAGGGCCAGCGTTTTGGGAAAGAGGATATTAAACTCCGGGTAACGTTTGATAAAGTCCTGTAGTTTCGAAAATACCGAAGCCGAAAGTTCTTCACCCGCACGCTGCACGAGAAAATCGGCAACGCCGTTCACCACATTGCCGCCAATATTGCCTGCGACACTGCCGGATTTGTCCGATGTTGCAAATCCGTCCAGGCCGGCCAGCGCGGCGTCCTGGTTAATCACAAAATTCACTGCGTTTTGAGCAAACAGATCCTTTAGAAAGGGATTATCCTTATAGGCTGCAACGACACTGTCGTCCGGTGCGGTCGCGCTAAAACCGGCGTTGCGCCTTAAAATGGCAGCGATAATATTTTGAGAGGTGGCCGCGTCGTTTCGGAGCGAACCGGGCGTAGCATTTGAATTGGCGACCGTTGGGTTCTTACCCAAAGGATCAATGATGTCGTAGCCGTGCGGATGGCCTTTAAAGATGGCGTTAATACCGTTCTTGGCATTCATTAAAGCGATGGCGTCGTACATCGCGGATTGACTGGTTTGTGCCTGGCTGATACCGGCTGAAAGCAGCAGTAAAACTAGGAATAGATAAGGTCGTAGGGTTTTCATATTGGGGTTATTTAAGTTGCTTCAGGGGCCTTGCCTGGCTTTTGGCCAGGTGCCGGAGTTGTTTTTTAAAGTCTGCCGGCTTTAGGCGCAGCAGGTCACCTTTAAAATAATTGTACCAGTGGGCCGACCGGTTGCTAAAAGCAACCAGGTAAGGGTGAGAGGCATAGTGAAAATCTATGCAGGCCGCTTGGTAGCCTGTTTTACGGGTATGATAGGCTTGTTCTAGCGCGTTGAGCGCCGCTGTAAATTCCTGCAAATGCGGCCCGGCAAGGCTGTGGGTAAAGCGAACGTCATCGCCACCATAATAGAAGTCCAGGGCCGCTTCCACGCCGCTGTCACTCGCCAATACGACTCTGATCCCTTCCGGGTCAATAGTTTTTAGCTGGACTCTTTCCAGGTTACGCAGTTGCTGGATGTCCAACAGGAAGGATATCCGCAAAGCTGCCGGGGTATCGGAAACCAGTGGGATGAGCCTTCTGCGGAGCAGGTCGCTTACCTTAAGTTCGAGTTTTTCGGTAAGATCGCGCGGATAAGTGGCGGGTTGCAGGGACATTTTTAAAGTTTTTAATGAGTGGTATAGGAGCGGTTCCAGGTTCCACCACCGCCTCGGTAATTATCGCGGAAATCCTCGTACAGCATCGGTATGATCTGGCCGTTGGCCGGATCAGCTACCTGTAACATGACCTGGGCGTTATTTTGCTGGGCGTCCACAATAATGACGGCGTGGCCGCCTACGCCGGGGATGTCCATCTGGCAGCATACCGGCCGCTGAGCCGGCAATGTATTTAAAACATCAGCGGGCAGCAGCACATTGTCATATGCCTGGTCCAGGTGCCCGACTTGTGTCAAGGCATCCTGCACATCGCAGGTGTCATTACAGAATTCCGTCAGCGGGCCGTAGGCACAGGAAGGTTTATTGTTCAGCGTCGCTTCCAGTTGCGGTTGTGTAGGCACAGGGTTGTCATTGTAAAAGGAACAAATAGCCGAAGTACAGGCCGCCCAGCACCAGTTACTCATTTGCTGCAACTGCACAGGGAAATCTGACAGGTTTGACCCGGAAAGGCCGCCGCCTAACTGGTAAACGGAATTGTTTAAGGTTGTAGATAGTTCCATAAGGAAAGGTTCGGTTACCGCATTCATTGTTAGAATGTTGCTCTAATATAAGGATTTTTATAGTATCAAATAGTCGAATGTATTTTTTTTTTGCAAAGCATTAATTTTCGATCAGTTTTTGCAATTAGAAAATCTTTCAGCCTACCATGCAGGCTTGATCTGCGTTTTTACGAAGACAACACACTAAAACGCTCGAATATTCAAACTGCAATTAAATAGTTGATAGGATTTTTTCTTTTTTCATTGCTGCCGTAAGAAGAGATTGACATTTTCATTAAACGGTTCTTTCGCCGTTCCAGACCTGCATAGAAGCGTATCCCATAAAAAAGACTTTTATTCAACTTGGAGCTCCATCAGGTTTTATCTGATGAGGCATTCCCTGTTGAAGGACATACTTTCAGTTTAACGATATATACTCATAAGCTTTCATCTTTTCGGCGAAATATCCAAACCGATTTCGCTAGATATCTACTTGAATTTAAGTAGTTTTTTCCTATCATTGTTAAACTAAGCAGAACCCAATATGGAAATAAATATCGTTATTCCGGAATCAACGCCCCGTGACCTGATCAATCTAAATGATTTTATTCTCAAACAATCAATTGAGGGATTGCAGGATCCCAAAATTGAACAGGTGCCAGCAGGCAGCGGGGAAATGGGCCCCGGAATTTTTGAATCAATCAAAACACTGATTTCCGCGGCTTCCAAGCCCTTGGTTGAATTAATAAAATGTCTTCAGAAATATGCTGATAATTACCGAACGGAAATCGTCATTAAAACACCCGACAAAGATGTAACTATTAAAAAAGGGAGAGCAATGACAGCTGACGAAATACAAGCCCTGGTAACTGAAATTTTAAAAGCAAAATAATTCGCTGGTTGTGTTAATTGATTATTCGAATACTTTTGTTATTCTAATTGGAGATAGTCACCCCAATGGTGATGAAGACCTTTGTCCTATTCCTAACGTGGAAGTCAATCTCCAATCGATTAAGAAATATTTTACTGATGAGAACTATATAAAAATCCCGGAAGTCAACATAACGGAATCGTTAAACGACCCGAAAGCGATTGTCGAAAGGAAGCTGCGGGATTCCGCGCGTCAAGCTGACAAACCCCTATGTACGTTGATCGTTTATTATTGCGGGCATGGCATATTGAGTACAATAGATTATACATTATACCTGTCTACTCCGACAACGACCAGAGATGATTTGGATATAGAAGGGGTAAGCATAAATATTTTAAAAAATCATCTTAACAGATCAAGAGCGGGTCGCAAAATTGTCATTCTTGATTGTTGTCACAGCGGATATTTTATCTCTCAAATGGGTGATAAAATTAGTACGCTCCAGGCAAACATTGATGACTTTAGAGGCAGCTATGTTATAACCTCGGCTCCAGAAGATCAGCCTGCATTGTTTCCGGTGGACCAACCCGAGGCTCCTACATATTTTACCGGCAAATTGTTAGACGTTATTGAAAACGGCCTGGAAAACGACAGCGAATATTGTTCATTAAGAGACATCTATCAAGCCATCAGAGATTTTAGCTATGATCAGAGATTGCCTTTACCGCAACAATCTTTCCATAACGAAGCAGACAGACTTGATCTTTGTAAAAACAGAAAATACGAATTAAAAAAAAATCAAACAAACCCTGACTGGGATGAGGCTGAAAAGGCAAACTCAAAAATAACCTACTTTAAAATTATAAGCAAATATCCAAATTCCGTATACGCGGATATGGCCCAAGAAAACATATTATTACTGGACGAAGCTGCGGAATGGCCGCACACCTTGAGCACTGGGACCCGCAACGCTTTTGAATATTTCCTGGAACGATTTCCAAATGGCAAATATAAATCGTTAGCTCTTGGACATTTGAACAGATTATTGCTGCAGGAAAAACAAAACGCAGAAAATGATCAGATCCAATGGGGATTGGCGATTGCAGATGGTACGCCTGACTCCTATACCAGGTATATTAATAACGGTCATAACGATAGACATTTAAACGAAGCTAGGTCGAAAATTGATCTGTTTAAGGCGTTAGAAACTGAAAAAGAGAAGTTGCGATTTCAAAAACTCTTGAGAAAAGGAATAATCGGGGGAATAATTGTCATCGCGGTTTTGGTCGCTGGTTACTTCGTTATCAAACTCGTTAGCCCGAATTCGAAAACGCAAAAATTTCTTGCTAATCGGCGACCAGTGAAAGATGATACAACAGATCTGAAGTCATCGAGTACAGGCTTCCGGACGAAGTCCCAAGTCAAACCCAAGTCAAATGATAGCACTTTAAAAAAACCCCTTCATGCTAACGAAACTGAAAGCGTCGAAAAACATAAAATAAAAAAGAAAAAGTCTTCGAATGAGAAACTTAATGTTCCGGCTGTGAATACAAGTTCCAAAATAAAGCCGTTGAATTCGATTCAATGGATCAAACAAGGAAATACAATACAATTTGAACACATTTTTATTAAACTAGATTCTTTAGATTCGAAAAAAGGCCTAATAAACGTCCACCTGTGTTATACGGATGGGATTTATACTTGCGAAAATGACCTCAGTTCAGTACTAATTAATTTAGGGCGCTATTATTCGTTTACATTTAAAGGGACAAATTACAATCTCTATTTTATATCGACAGATCATGCTGGAACGGATTATAGTACACTGGCTGTTTTTCTTACATTAAAGAAAAATGAAGTAAAATAGACTTCTCGCATTATATACCATTGTTTAATTTTCAATTGGCTTCATAATTTCAAAAATACTCACGCCTAAAGCTTCACATACTTCAAGCAATGTAGATTGCATGTAATCCCTTCTTGCATTTCCAACTCTGCTTATCTGTTAAATAACACAAAAAATGGACTTACATAAATGAGTATTGTCTTGAATAGATAATACAAATCAGCTAAAAATTATTTTAGAAGGTCCATGCTTGCCAGCGTCTGGGATTATTCAAATTACGGCGCAAATATTCATCAAACATGCGCTGTCTTTCACGTATTTTATTTATCCCCTGGTTGAGGATCATACATCTCCAAATACATAAGGTCCAGGTTACAAAAGCCATCGCCAAACAGATTAAAGTTATTTTGGGGTCCTTCGAACCCAAAGCCCCAAACATGGCAATAGTTGAGATGAAAGAAGCGAGTATTATATTACGAATCATGACTTCAATTAATTTGGACTTTTTTCGAATTTTATATGAATAAGACATTAAGAGTTCATGCCTGAACGAGCAACTTTCTTGTTTTATGACTAAATATGGGATATCTTAAAATCTCATCTTTTAGGTGAAATATCTGAGCCGATTTTTGCGCCAATTAACGAAAAAATTAATGCGCCCCTTTTTCCTCCCAAAAAATGCCCTGTCGTAAGTCCTATCATCCCAAAGCCTAAAATATTTTGATTCCTGATACTATCTATTTTAGCTTTATTGTGAGGCGCCCTTGCGTTTCCATAAGACCGTCTCATTATTCTGGCAGGCTTTGTACTCTTTTCAAGATAACAAGGGATACATGCGGCAAACAAATTATTAAGGTGATCTGTCCTTCCCTTGGCCCTGGGTTTGGAATGGTCAACTTGCCAACAGCCCTTCAAACCATTTTCCCCATAGTTACGGAAAGCAAGCTTTTACCGCAAACGTGACAACAGCCATCTGTCTGTTTTGTCATGTACCTTATTTAATTTTTCAGAATCAATTTTCATTTTTTATTGTTATTTTTAATTATGCTTAACATCTATGCATTCATTGCAATGACCGAAGCCGAAAAAGCGGGCGCTGTATGGGGTGGTACTTATTTGGGAGAACGCTTTGAAAATACCACGACAATTCAACTTTATGGTGTTGGAGATTTTTATGTTGAAGTTTTTTATGAACCATTAATCAATAGGATTACCCGATTTCGCCCTTTTAAAAATGATAGATTATTGGAGCCTTATTTAAAAAATATCAATATTATATAGCATTGTTTAATTGTCAATTAGTTTCAATAAATCCCCTAAACGACTGTATCCCCATTACGAACCGGAACCATCAGTGGCCACGCAAACCACATTATTTGACCGGCCCCATCCTGTGGTCTGTCAGATGGGGTTCGCTCATAACATCTAATAAAATCACCTCGAAGGGGGTATTGACGTCTTTTTCAATGAACGTATTTTTGACAAATCATTAATCTTGTATCCTAAGGAACGTATCCCGGGCTGGAGATATGGATCACGAATAGGGTGGTTGTTCAGGCAATCATTCCGCCCAACGGACGATTATTGTTAATTAAGGTATTATCCGGACCAATTGTAACCTTAATACGGTTAACTGCGTCTGACAAATATTTCCAAAGTGTTTATTAATTAATTTATCGAACCCATCATGAAAAAAAATATATCTGAGATATTATTAAAGCTGTTCACCTCTTTGATGGTGCTCGGAGCAACAATCAACGGCGGTTTTTGTCAAGACACCTCTAAATATCCGCCAACGGGCAAACTGGTTGATGCTGGTGGCCATATGCTCCATATTCACGCGATGGGAAAAGGGAAACCCGTCGTGGTTTTTGAAAATGGCAGTGCCGACTTCTCCTGGATTTGGGACCTGGTACAACCTGAAATAGCTAAATCGACTCAAACTGTTTCGTACGACCGCGCCGGTTATGCATGGAGCGAACCGGGGCCAATGCCCAGGACGAGCAGGCAAATGGCATATGAACTCCATACTGCATTAAAAAATGCGGGCATAAGAGGGCCGTACATTCTTGTGGGGCAATCTTTTGGTGGCTTCTTAGTAAGAGCTTTTGCACGATTTTATAAAAAAGAAGTAGTTGGGATGGTTCTGGTTGACGTTGTTCATGAAGATCAAAAAATAATGATCAATGACAAAGAAACCCGTATTCGGGAAATGGCGCAGGGGCGGGCAGTGCCTCCGGTGCAAAATACAGTAAAAAAGGATATTGATACTGCCTCAAAACAAGTGAACCCACTGGCGTCAAATACAAGCCTCGAACCGCCATTGGATAGGCTTCCCTTAGATGATCAAAAATTACAATTATGGGCTCAAACGCAATTTAATTATTTTAAGGCCGCGAGCGGCGAAATGGACTGGTCACCGGAAGATGTAGCTGATCTGTATAAAAACAGGAATAACACGTCTTACAAGTTGGGGAATATCCCTCTTATAGTAATTTCAAAAGGGAACGGCGGCTTTTCGGGGCCGGAGGCTATAGAACTCGAACAGCAGCGATTGAAACTACAGAACGACTTGGCCCATTTGTCAACGAATAGCAAGCATATCGTTGACAAGAATAGCGGACATAATATTCACCTGGAAGACCCCTCAACAGTTATTGGCGCTATAAAGGCAGTTTTACGTTCGTACAAGACAAACTCTAAATTAAAGTAGCATTAAATTCGCTCGTTTAAAGTTGTATAAGTAGTTAAATAACGATAAAATTGACAAGCACAAATTTAAAAATAATTGTTAAATTTCAAACCGTGTTTTTACGATATTTTTAATTTATTTTTTTCATCCGCCCTGGCTTTAATTCAAAGCCGGAAGCAAATTGTAAACAATCCATCACTGGACTAGAAAATAAATAAAGTCGCTTCATACGAGCGACGGTCAAGGATTTTAACGATGGCCATACTAACATTGCACAATGTTCCTACAAGAATTTTATGTAGGTCAAATTGATATAAAAAACACGATGAAATTGCAGTGGTGTTTGATGTTCGAACATCGCTTAGTTTTTTGTTAAGAACGGCTCAAATTCCTTTAGAAACTCGATTTGAGGCCAACCTTGTTGTAAGGTTTTGATAATTGATAGGTACGCTTCTTTCCATGTATCAATAACAACCTTCTTTCAACAATTTTGCTAATCAAAAGGAACGGGCGGGACTAAAAAAACATTTGCTTAATACAATTAATAAAAACACTAATAACTGAAAATTATGAAAATGATCCGGATTTTAGGTATGATGCTTTTCATACTTGCCGTAAGCGGCAATATTTATGCCCTGCAATTGGCTGATGGAGGGAATATTTACGCAATAAAGGATGTAAATGTTATCCCAATGGACAGGGAGGTTGTTTTAAACCATCAAACCGTAATTATAGAAGCAGGAAAGATCAACGACTTTGGAAGCGAAAACAAAGTACGCATACCCAAAAATGCACAAATAATAAATGGACAGGGCAAGTACCTGATGCCGGGCTTAATCGACATGCATGCCCATTTCTTTTATGAACAGGGGGTCGATCCTAAATATATTCCTCAGGAATTAAAGGTGATGCTGGCCAATGGCATTACTACGGTGCGAATAATGAATGGCTGTAAACTTTATCAGGACGCAAAGAATCAAATTGCCGGAAAAAAGATCATAGGGCCCGAATTATTTATGGCAAGCCCGCAATTTGTAGGGGAATGGCCATGGAAAAATGACACGATATCGCCAAAGCAGATTGTAACTAATGCCGGCGAAGCAGAAGAAGCCGTAAGAAGGTACAAACGGGAAGGCTATGATGAAATTAAGATCACTTTTTTTATGAGAAAGCCTGCTTATGATGCTATAATTAAAACAGCTGCAGAAGAGCATATAAAGGTTACCGGGCATATTGGCCATAGTGTAAAATTACCCGCAGCGCTGGCAGCCGGGCAGCAAATTGAACATCTTGATGAATTTATGGAAATGTTATTGCCCGATACATCCCCCATTAAGTATAGTGTTTCCGGCACGGATATATGGAACAAAAGAGCATGGCAAACCGTTCCTTACCTGGACGAAAGCAAGATACCTGCACTGATAAAAATGGTAAAGGATGCAGGAGTTTATTTGAGTCCAACCAATTATTTTTTTAAGGTGAATTTCGGTTTGGGCCAAACAGATCAAGAAATAAAAAATTCGCCCGACTACCAGTTTATTCCGGCTCAGCTATTATCCGAAAGGGCTGATAACAGGGACTATTACTGGAACCAAATTAAGATAGATGAACAAAAAAGGCTAAGATGGTACTGGTTAAGAAAAAAAATAGTTAAGGGCCTGAACGATGCCGGTGTTAAATTAATGAGCGGATCGGATGCGCCCGAATGGTATATGGTTCAGGGTTTCTCCGTGCATAATGAGGTTGCCAATATGGTTGAATGCGGCCTTAGTAATTTTGACGCGTTAAAAACAAGTACCGTAAACCCCTGCACCTATATGGGGATCATTGATCGTAAAGGCACCGTAGCAACAGGTAAGGATGCTGATTTGTTGCTGTTGGATAAAAACCCTTTGGAGGACATCAGCAATACAAAAACCATCAATGGGGTATTCAGGTACGGGAAATATTACAGTCGGAGGGACCTGGACGAAATGTTGCAACAGGTTTTAGAAGCCAAAGCCAAACTGTAGCAAAACACCTTTTTTATGAATGCTAATTTTATGAATGCTAAAACCCCCGCCCGCCTCGCTGTCAGCAGTTTGTAACTATTACTGTCCGGTAAAAAAAGTATTTTTGTTCATTGGTGTTTTTTTGTGTGGTAACTTAAAACTACCAATAAAGGGAGGTCTTCAAATACTTCCCTTTCTCTTTTATCAAATCGTTTACCGGACAGTAATAGATATAATCTACAGACAACAGAAGGAAGCGATTCTATGCTATTTTGTGCTAAATAAGTAATGCGATCTCCGATATCAAATCCCAAGACATAAAAAAACCGGGACCGTATGATAGCCCCGGTTTCTTAAAGATCACCTGGAAATCATTCCAAAGGCCTTAGCTCGGTCACCCATCGCTGAAATTCCTGTTGATATTGCTGCTGATAAGGAGCGATGTCAGCTGCATAATTCTGAAAGTAATCCGGAATACGTCCTTGAAGGGCAGCAGTAACATCATCAAAGTTACCAATCAGTTTCCTGTAGGCATTTACTTTTGCCATATCCGCGGCACCCGGACCAGTCACCTTATCGTTAATCATCACCACGGCAACCTTGTTCACGGCCAGCGCCTGCTCAACCCAGTGTTCTTGCAGGCTTCTACCAGAATACTTGAAATAGTCGCCCGTGAATGTCCAGTCCATTTTTGATGGCATTTGCACGCCGTATACATTTTCTTGGTTGATCGTATAGTAGGAATACCATTCCGGGTCAAGAAAAGTGTAATAAGAATCGGAGACATTTTGCATGGCCAGCCACTGCTTATAATTTATTAGGGTATTTGCGATTGCAGGATCTACAACAACCGTATCAAGCTTTGAAGGCCCTTTAATAAAAAGCTTGATCGCAACATGATAAGGCCAACTAACATTTCCGTTAAGCCCCGATCTATCGGTCACATTGAGAACGTGGCGGGCGACGACAAAATTCATGGTGCCAGGTTCTATATTCCAAATTTTCCTGTGTGGAATGTGCCGACTTTTTAGCAGTAACGAAACCGCATGTGCCCGTTTCTCGCACCCTGCATACGAATAATTAAATTCCATTCCGGTTGAGTCCTTTACAAACGCATAAACTTTTAAAGCCTGGTCTACGGTAAGGAACTCATCAGGCTTAGGAGATGTGTAACTGGGCCATTCGCCTCTCACGCTTCGGGTAATTGTAAAAAAGGTATGCTGAGCATACATGCATGTTATAGTTCCTAGATACAACAGGAAAAATAAGTATAATTCTTTTTTCATATGATCAAAATTTAGTGTTGATTAAATTCCGGCCAATAATGTCCAGAAACAATGATCATACAGATCATGTTGATTGACTCCCCAAAATTGTCCTTCACCTTTTTCTTTGTAAAATGCTGGCCCGACAGCATAAAGGCCCAGAGCTCCCTTGCTTTATGCTTCTTCGTTTTTTGACCCGTAGGTTGCTTCGGGCCTCTGAGCTGCTGGGCGTGAACTGTTGGTGAGAAGAAGATGGGTGTTAGCAATACGAGCAGGTTGATAATGAAGTATTTTATACAAGCGGGTTTGTAGTAAAAGGGTTTTTTTGCTGCCATGTTATTGTGGTTTGAGGTTTGCGTTATTGTCTACTACCTGATGGATTTGGTTAAGCAATGAGTTATCTCCCGGCGCGTCCTGGTATATTTTCTAGATCATTATGCCGTTTACCTGGCTGAGGGCAAGCTGCGCCTTCCGCCTGATCATAGATTTTCCGTTGTAAAAGATCAGAGTGTCCGAGCCGAAGTGTACTTCGTCTGAATCCGCCACTGCGATATTGTGGGAGACAACATCCCGGTAAGGAAACTCATGATTCTTGTCGAGCCTGAAGTTTGCCCCGTGAAATACCCAGCCATAAAACGGCACGCCAACGCCAAGACATTCGGGTTTGACATGCATCTTATCCCGCCAAAATGCTACATCCGAATCTGCCAGCTCATAGGTTGATTCTTGCCGTGGCTTGTTATCCTCGAACTTATCGTAGGACATGATGTTTACGAAGTCGACACCATCCATCATTCCCGGCGGTAAATACTTTTTGTTGTTAACGAAATCGGTACAAACAGCTGCGGTGACTTCCAGACCCAGCGGTTTGAACGCGGTAACCAGCGCCTTGATAAAACCCGGATAATCGCGGTTCACCTTGTGAGCTTCTAAATCAATATCTACACCATCGAACTGATTAGCTTTCAGTACCCGAATAATGTCAGCGATAAATGCATCCCGGTTTTCCGGAGCTATCAGCTGAGTTAAAATTCCCGGCCCATCTTTTCCGCCAACTACAGCGAGTACTTTTACTTTGTTGTTGATGGCATCGGCAATCATTTGCTTTGCTCCGTCCGGAACAACCAGCTTTCGGGTGTTTTCGTCAGGGTTGATAAAGGCGATGTTAAGATAATTGATCTGTTTATAGGGAACAGTCCTGTCGACAGCTTCGTCGTCTAACTCGACATAGGCGGTTATTCTGAAAGTGCCGGATTTTACGGCGCGTGCCTGTCCGACCAGTGTACTTTTTACTGCCAAAAGCAGACATGCGGTTAATATGAATTTTTGGGTATTTTTCATCGCAATGGTTTAGGGGATTGTATGCCGCTTTATTAAAAGCGCATCTGGTATCCAGAAAGTTTCATCAATAAAGCTTGCTTGAAAAGAACAACAGTAGCCCGTACGTATTAAACAAATAATTTGCCTGGCGGACAAGGCTTAGCTGTGAGCCAATATAAATATAAAAACTTAAATATCCAATATTTATGTTAACAAGTCAATTGCTTCACTGCGCTAAGGTTATTGACGCCCCGTTATTGCGAAGGACAATATTGTCCTGCTGTGCAATAATCTGTGTGCCGATTGTGATCGTAGATTCGCACCACGAACCACCATTGCATTGGTTATCACATTTGTTACCACCGTTGCACTGATTATCGCATTTAGTGCCACCATTGCATTGATTGTCACATTTGGCAAAACTGCTTGGTATCTTGTCGCTCGGCTTGCCATTACATAATATTAGTTCATCCACATTTTTCGGCAATTTGGGATTGTGATGAATGAACATCCCAAAATTATCCAAACAATAATCCCGGTAGAGTTTTGTATGGAGGATGAAGTTATGCCAGACTTCATCTACATCAGTTGTAGGAGCAACTATTCCTTCTGTGGCAACCCTGTTGAAATAATTTTCCAATTTAGCGTGAAGTTCTTTGGAACGCTGCAAGCTACACTCATTTTTATAAGCGTAGTGTTTTAAGACAAATTCGGGTATCATGGCTATAAGGTTTAGGTAAATTTAGAGAGATTGAACCATAAAACCAAATGATAATCAGTCAATTATTTCGGTAACTTTCATCTGCCAGTCGCCATAATAATCTGTCGATAACCAATAGCCCAACACTATTTATTTTCCCGGCTGAAAAAAAAGTTCCGGAAAAATTGTGCATTGCTGTTCGCGCTGTTTCATGCTTTTATAAAAACGATTGAGAAATTCAAACAACTCAAAAATGCGCTGTATAGTAGTCGCAATACGAATAAAAGAGCAATATACTGCACTTATTGGGGGATTTTCTGACAAAATCAACAATATAAATTAAAAAGTGCATTTAAGTGCACTTTTTATTGCATTTGCATTTATTAATAATTATATTTGTATTAAATAGAGTAACATAATGCACTTTAAAGAGCTTGTAAAGATGGTGAAGGAGCGGCGGGAGTCACTCCAGGTGACACAAGAAACGCTGGCAGAATTGTCTGGTGTAGGACTAAGAACCGTTAAGCAGTTCGAAAGCGGCAAAGGAAATCCAACGCTGATCACATTGCAAAAGCTTGGGGATGCATTAGGCCTTGAAATAACCATGAAAGTAAAGACCAAATCCAATAATTGATGAGAACGGCAAAGGTATTATTTAAAGATGAGGAAGCGGGAACATTAACCCAGCATGACGATGGATCATTCTCATTTGCGTATGACCCTTCCTGGGTGGAGGATCCCGGCAAAGCGGCCATAAGCCTTACTTTGCCAAAAAGACACCAAGAATACCATTCCGAATTTCTCTTCCCCTTCTTTTATAATATGCTGCCGGAAGGCTCCAATAAGCAGGTTGTATGTAAACTCAACCGTCTGGACCGTGATGACTATTTTGGGTTATTGATCACCATTGCAAAAAATGACACCATTGGCGCAGTAACCATACATAAAATTGAAAACGAATGAGTATAACAGAAATTAAATATTGCCCCGGAACATTAGCGCCTGGTTACGATACATATAGCCGCACTTGCCTCCTCCGCGTTTTCAATGGCAAAAAGGTCAGCCACATTCTACCTTACGATTCACCCGCTTCTAACCCGGAAACTGATGAATTATTCGAGGAAAACAGGAAACGGATGTCAATTTCAGGCGTGCAGGAAAAATTCTCGGTCTTGCTCGAAAAGAATAAACTACGGCTGATCAACGAAGGGGAGCGCGGAAGATATATTCTTAAACCGATCCCAAATGCCGGCAGGAAACTGGATCAGATGCCGGCAAATGAGCATGTAACGATGCAGATTGCCCGCCAGGTCTATAGCATTGAAACGGCCGAGAATGCAATGATCTTTTTTAGCAATGGCGCGCCGGCATATATTACCAAGCGGTTCGACGTAAAGCCTGATGGAAGCAAACTGGCGCAGGATGACTTTGCTTCGCTTGCGGGCAGAACACCGCAAACCCACGGCGAACATTATAAATATGAAGGGAACTATCTTGAGCTTTTCCAGTTGATGGAAAAATTCGTGCCGGCATATAAACTCGAAGCGCCTAAGCTGTTAAAACTGTTAATTTTCAATTATCTGTTCTCAAATGGGGACGCGCATTTTAAGAATTTTTCGTTATTGGAAACGCCGCTGGGCGATTACCGGCTCAGCCCTGCCTATGATTTATTGAATAGTCATGTGCATATTAACGATCGGGATTTCGCGCTTGATGACGGGCTATTACCGAAAAGCATGGCACAAGGTAAACTAAGCCACCAATTCGGCATCCTGGCAGAACAAGCAGGCATCGCGGAAAAAGTATTCAGTGAAATGATGGAACTCATGCTTTCACAATCTGAAGCGGTTGAGCGCTTTACATTTTCGTCGTTCCTGGACGAAACCACACAGCGGCACTACTGGCAGTCCTATCAGGCGCGGCTTAAACAATTGCAGAAAAAATAGGGAAAATGGTTCCTGCCCTTGCTAATCAACTCAACATAAAGATTGCTTGTGTAAATAGTTGATTATCTTGTATTAGGCCTTCGTCTGTAGCAGCGACCAGCTTTTGATATATCCGTCGGTTTCGTTCGGGCCAAGCAGGTGCTCAGTCTGCGTTTCCATGGAGATAAAGCACGAAAATGTCCGAATATTTGTATACCAGTGAATACCTACCCATTCCCTCACAACAATATCTTTTGCATCCGCAATCCACTATAAATCGCCTAAAAAGTTCGACATCTCGCCTGTTCCCTCGCTTAAAATTAATTTACACAAAAATAGACTGAAATAAATAGGAATCGTCTTGAATAGATAATACAAATTACCTCAAATTATTTAAGTAGGGCCATGCTGCCAGCGTTTGGGTTTGTTCAAATTCCGGCGCATATATTCATTAAACGTATCCTGTTCTTTACGCCTTTTATTTATCCTCTGGTTGAGGATAATGCAAGTCCAGATACATAAAGCCCAGGTTATAAAGGCTACAGCCAAACACGTTAAAGCTGATTTGGTGACCTTCTATAACACTTTCAACGATTGTTATTTTCTGCTTTTAATGTGACAAAGCAGACTTAATCTTATTAAATAAGACATGCTGGCTCTTTGCCTTTTCTTCTTCCGCAACGTACCCAATCGCCAAGGTGATTAATTTTTGTGTCAATAGCTAACGAACAAATATGATATTAAGATGTCGATCCGGGAAATATCCCAGAGATTGGATAATAACGGGATTTATGTTATATTTTCGCTTTCCAAATTCCTCCTGATAAAAATGAAGTTAACCTTAGAAGAAAAGCAATTTTTAATTCAAAAGATCGCCGCAGACGAGTCTTTGCCTGAAGATTTTAAAGAAAAGCTATTCCCCACTACTCAAAAGGAGTATGAATTACGTTATGCAGGAAAAATGCGCCGTGAAGATTTATTGGCTGACCAGGACGGGACTTTTGCTGTTCCGCTCCAGATAGAAAAGGTTTTTAATGGAGGAAGGGAAACATTTGATGACGGCTGGAAAAACATGGTTGTATTCGGTGACAATCTGCAATTTTTAAAAACGCTGTACGCCGACAAAGATGCTACGGTAAAAGGAAAAGTTAAAGGAAAGGTTAAACTCATTTATATAGACCCCCCTTTTGGGACGTCTGATGATTTTACGTCAAAAACCGGCCAGGTAGCTTATCAGGATAGAATAAAAAATGCTGATTTTATTGAGTTTATACGTCGGCGGTTAATCGTGGCCAAGGAAATTTTAGCCAAGGATGGAACAATTTACCTGCACCTTGATGCAAAAAAAGGGCATGCTGTAAAATTAATTATGGAAGAGATTTAAAGTCGGTGTAGCATTGAAAATTCCTAGGGTTTTCATTTTTGTCAGGAGATATTTGACTGTTTTTGGCATCAGAGCATTCAAGCAAGGGGTAAAATGGGTTTGAATTAATAGTGAGTTTAGGCTTGCTTTGGTGCCACCACCCATTTCTTGCGATATTCTTCCTGGTGCTGGAGCTTTGTTTGATGAAAACATCTTCCGAGTAGATGCAATAACATTCAATGTTATTGTTCGCATATTTGGTATGGCATTCGGCTTTTACGGCAAAAAGGAGTGTAATGCTAAATACAAACTCTTGAATAGGCAGACAACTCCTTCGCGATTGGAGGAAGTGAAAGCTGAAGTAATGTTTGGAAGTTGATGACATGCGTATGGTTTTGTATGCTGCTGTTCAATTTGTCAGCCAATAAATCAAAAAATGAAAGCCATAAATATAACTTATTGATATTTAAGTAAATACAACTTTGCTAAAAGTCAAAAGGTAGTTATTTCAATGAAAATGTAAGGTTACATATTGAAATTGTAACCTTACAAATAGTTGATTGGCAGTAAAGTTTATGAAGTTTTAGCACCTAGCTGGTATTTAAAAACGCACTTTCCCTGAATGGCATCGTTCCTGGAAAAATAATTTTCCAACTGACTGGCAGGAAAAGATATTACCGGATCAACAGACAGGTGAAAAACACATTGCCGATATTTGCACCGATTACGGTTTGGTGATCGAATTTCAATACTCGCTATCCATCCACAAGAGCGTACCAGTCGTGAAAACTTCTACGAAAATATGGCTTGGGTTGTTGACGGGATACGCCTAAAACAAGACTATCCTCGCTTCCTGAAAGGCAAAAGCAATTTTCGTAATACAAACCTGCCAGGAATTTTTTTTGTTGATCCTGACGAATGTTTTCCTCAATTATGGCTTCGATGTTCCGTTCCGGTCATTTTTGATTTTCAAGGTAGTGAATCAATAGCAGACAGTAAGGATGAGCGAAATCAGCTTTATTGCCTGTTTCCTGAGCGGATGATTGGGAGATATGCTGCCATAGTTGCGGTAATATCATGTGAATTCTTTATAGATAATATTGTCAACGGTGATTGGTTATTATTGGTAGATAACCACAACAAATATTTAACTCAGCAAAGACAACGACAACAGAATCAAATAGCGATACAACAACGAATACAGGAAAATATAGCTTTCACGAAATTTACCAGAGCTGTTCGTTATAAGAGAAGTAGACGTTTCTGATAATTTGCTCCATCACCATGTCTCCTCGTAATTAATAAGAAATTTTGCCAGATGTTCCTGTTCGTCAAGGGATCTGAAGATAATTGCCTTATACAATTTATCGTGCTCTGGGTGAAAATTAAAAGGCAATACGGGAACCCGGGTGTTGTACGCTGCTACATGAAGCGAATTCGAAAAAAAGTCCTTCGTCAATTGGAGCATATGCGGGAAAGTTATGAAAAGCAAATATTTGACGCGTTAGGACTGTCGCCAATTTTGGATTGAAATTACGCCTTGTAAAAAGATTGTCAAGTAATTATGAGATGGAAAGTGCTGCTGTAAAATAAAAGCCTACTTACATTAATCAAAAAAAAAGTTAAGGCGGGTATTATTTTATGAGGAGGAGGGGCATGGAATTCATGTAAGGAGGATTTGCAGATCAGCGTTCCGGATGGTTACTAACCAGCAACGATGCCTGCAATTCTTTCAAAGCAAAGAAGGCGGGATTATTGCCTCGTCCCTTTTGGGTCTGCGTGTCCACGGAGGCAAAGCACCAAAACGTGCGGATATTCGGACATGAGTGAATGCATTAGCTATTCCCTTGCCAGAATATCTTTTACATGTATAATCGCATGCAGATAGTTTAAAAAGTTCGGCATTTCATCCGCCCGCTCTTTCTAAAATTAATTTACACAAAAATGGACTTGCATAATTAGGAATCGTCTTGAGTAGATAATACAAATTACCTCAAATTATTTTAGAAAGCCCATGCTTACCAGCGTCCGGGATTGTTCAAATTCCGGCGCATATATTCATCAAACATGCGCTCTCTTTCACGTCTTTTATTTATCCTTTGAATGAGGATCATACATCTCCAAATACATAAGGTCCAGGTTAATAATGCTAATCCCAAACAGATTAAAGTTATTTTGGAGTCCTTCGACCCTAAAGCGCCAAACATGCAAATGGTTGAGAGGAAAGAAGCGAGTATTATATTACGAATCATGACTTTACTTATTTTGGAACTCCCTTGAATTTTATATGAAGAGGATATCAAAAACCCAAGCGTGAACTTACAACTTTTTATTTATGACTAAATATATGATAATTTAAAATCTCATCTTTTCGGCGAAATATCTGAGCCGAATTTTGCGCCAATTAACAAAGAAAATTAATGAGCTTTTTACCCTTAAAAAATGCCCACTGAATGGCCTATCATACCAAAAACCTGAAATGTTTTTGATTTCTGCCATTTTCTTGTGCTGCTTTGCTTTGCGGCGCTCTTGTGGGCCAATAATACCCTTTGAAATTATTTTTCGGTTAAGATTGGGCGCTTAGCTGGGCAGGGTACGGCAGTCCAAGGGGAATGATAGCGAGCTTTTTTTTAGAGATTTGAAGTGATTGGCTTAAGAAAGACTACCATGTAAGGGTATTCTTGAAAATTGCTTTTAACTAAAAATGTTGCTATAAAGTCATATAGCAGTATAAATGCGAAAACACGCAGGAAAGCGTCGCGACAATAGGTTATCAAACTCTCAATTCAAGCGAATTTTAAAAAATAAGTTAGACAAAACTTTTGTAGTTCTCTTTGATAGATAAGTTTGAGTAAAGTTAACTCATGAGAGATTACAGGTTTTATCCGACATTAACTGGAATATTTTCGGCAAGTATCGTTATTTCAAATATACTTGATACGAAGTTCTTTCATATTGGTGACACAGCCTTTCCAGGGGGAATTATAATCTTTCCAATTGTTTACGTTTTTGGCGACATTTTTACAGAGGTATACGGGTATGCGCATAGCAGAAAGGCGATTTGGGCTGGCTTTTTCTCCTTATTGCTTTTGATTGTAACCCTTCAAATTGCGCAGAAAATGCCTGCCGCCTCTTTCTGGCACAACCAATCCGCCTTCGATTTGATTCTAGGCCGTGTTACCAGGATAGTTACCGCTTCGGTTACGGCATACTTAACTGGGGAGTTCGTCAATTCATTTACAATTGCCAAATTGAAAATAATGCAAAAGGGTAGCAGAATGTCCCTTCGTTTTGTTGCATCTACAGTGTTTGGTCAAGCAGTGGATACTTCTGTCTTCCTAATAGTTGCTTTCGTAGGTACAATGGGAATAGGCGAAATGATTAGAGTCTTTATTTCAGCCTGGTTATTTAAGGTTTCCTGGGAAATAATTGCATTACCGTTTAGTATTTGGTTTGTGAAATGGTTAAAAAAAGCTGAGAACAATGACCACCTTGACATAGCGACGAATTTCAATCCATTTAAAATTTGCTGATATGAAATTTATTAACAGTATAAAGTCCAAAGCAATTTATGATTTTAAAGAAAGTTATTGCGATGAGAACATAACAATATCTCATTTGCTTGGCAATACCTTAAAAACTTATTTGAAGCCTCCGATTTTGGACGTCGGTGCAGGAATAGGAGATATAGCCTATAAAGCTTTAGCGCATAAAAAGGTTGTCTTGATAGACGTAAACCAAATCTCTAAACATGATTATTCGTGTCATCCAAACCATATTCGTAAGCGTGTGGATTTTTTTGATTATGAGAGCAGTGAGCAGATTAATACACTGCTCATTAGTCATACTCTTCAATTTATTGATAGTGACATTGAACTTTTGAACAAAAAGATAAAAGTGATTAATCCGGAAACTATCGTTTTAATTGTTAATGATAATGATGATTTCATGGCGGAGATCATCCATTGGACATTTACAAATTTTGAAAACCCTAATCCCGAATTACGGCTCGATGGTTTTCCGGAAGGCTATGATTTAATAAAGAGCAGGCCCTTTTCAGCGACCTTGCATTGCCAGGACTTCGAAACATTGGCAAAGCAGATTGCCTATTTAATGCTAATTGAATTGGACCATATGGTAGATACTCTTATTATGTTTTTGAGAAAAAATCTTGTGAAACCTTTATTTACAATAAATCAAACCATTGAAATATATCGAAGAAGATGAATGATAATTTAAACTCGTTGCTCGGCTTTATAGAAAACGAAATCGTTAAAAAAAAGCTATTACAGTCTGAAGATAGAATTAAAAGGTCGTTCGACGAACTTTTTATGGGTTATAATTTAAAAGCCGACGAAATATTGAACGATGTTGTACATGTCGACAATTATAGCGGAATAGTAGCGATGAAAAACATTCAATTCTATTCTATGTGCGAACACCATTTTGCGCCTTTTTTTGGTAGTATTGATATTTATTACCAGCCAAATGAGATAATTACTGGTTTAGGGAAGCTCGTAAGATTGGCTAAAGATGTCCATGCAAGAAGGTTACAGATACAGGAGTTAATGACAAGGGATATTTGCCAGGACATTATGCGGATATTAAAGCCAAAAGGATGCTTTGTCAGATCAACTGCAAAACACTTGTGTATCTGCTCCAGGGGGCCAAAAGACGATATTACCGAAACCGTGTGTACTTATTGCGAAGGAAGTTTGGAAAATTTTATTTGGAATAAATAAATAATTTACATTATTTTAACAGAAATTTTTACAGGCCTTATCAGAAAGCACCTAAATGTTTGAATTTAAAATAGTTAATGATTATTATGATTTTTTGATTGGACCTGATACATTTGGACAGGATATAGTAAATTTTATATCACATTATTTCAAGGTTAGAAAGCCAGAAGATGTTGAATATGACCTTCAAATGGCGTTAATCGAAACGACTCTCCGAAACAATCGGCAAGATATTGGACAAACATTCCTGTTTGGCGGTCCACCAGCAAAAGGGGATGAAATCTTGGATACTTATCAAAAAATCATTGTGTCTATGTCAGGCCAATATAAATTTAGCCCTGCAGATACGGATCAATGGTATCAGCGAGATAGCTGCTATATGTTAATTGCATCAAATGAACATTATAAACCTCCTTTGAAACGACCTGAATGGTATACCGAACTTGGATTTCGCGGAAAGCCAAAACCCCGAGTCGGGCACTTAAAAACAGATTTAACGGATGAACATTTTTTGACTTTTCTTAATGAATATGCAAACCAGTTACATGAAAAACTTTCCGTAAATGATTATCCACATTTCTGTGTAATTGTGAAGCCACTCTCTTTACGCGGGGACCCGGGGGAGGGGTACCTCCCAATAGGCAATTTATATCTCCTTTTTTGCACCAAAACGATGCATAATGAACGGTTTTATGCCGAATTGATCAACGGCTTGGTATTAGTATGGCTAAATTCCAATTGGAAAAAATTATTAGACGAGCTTAAGGGAACAAGTGAAGTCCCCCAAAATGAATTTATCCCCAATTTGAGAAAATCGGTATTAAAGACTTTTACCACCAAAGATACTAATGGTCATACTCCCGCTCGCTATTTCGAACTATTTTTTGAAAAAGATCTGCGTCGGAAGGATCTCGAGAATGCTTACAAAGATGTGATCGAAAAAACCTTTAAATACTTTGCGAATGAATATCAAAAAAAACCAAGCCCTGAGGTAATACCGTCTCCGTTGATTCAACTAATAAAGAATGGTGGGAAAAGAGCATTAAAGATTGAAGATTTTGAAGTTGTCCTAAAAAAAATCTTATTAATGAGAATGTTCTCTATTGTTGCCATGCATATTTTTGACTTGCCCATTCCAAATTTGCACGAACTGATTGAAGCCGGATACCCGAAAAACGCAGAAAAAGAAGACGAAACCTATTTTCAATATTTTCATGAACAGCGCTGGCTAACGCCTGGTTCAAGCAAAGGGTTTAATAAAGTACAGGAGGATTTTAGAAAACACATGTTGGAATGCCTTTCGGAATATGAAAAAAAAAGGCTGTACGCAGAAATAGATCAAATTGTTCTAACTCTGGACAAGACATCAACAGAATTTCGCCGTTGCAGAGAGTTGATGGATAAGATTGCAAAGTTAGTCTCTCTAACTTAGACAAAACTTTAAAAAACTTTTGTGATAAAAATCAATTATGCCCGTCAAAAAAATAAATTACTCAAAAAAGTAATTCTTAAAGCAACTTTTACATTTGATCAGTTTTCTTGTAAAACGGCAAGAATAACTGATTAAATACAATGAAACTCAAGGAAAATACTAAGGCTTTAAGGAGCAAATGCCATATAAACTACAGGCCTGGCATCATTTTTTACATTCGGACATTTGCGAGCTTTGAAGGAATCACAAATGATAAGGCTGTTCAGTATTGCGTTGCCCTTCGTCATTCCTTTGAAAATACCTTTCCTCATCCAAACAGCTGCTCAATATTAAATTTGACACACCTGCCAATAGCAAAAACCACAGCCATGGTTGGGACAATGTATGCGTTAAAGTTCCGAGCGGGTCTTTTTGTAAACCGGAATACCAGTTGTATTCCGGTTCTACGATGGGAACTACAGCCCTCCCAGATAACCTCTTAGTGTTCAAATTCTTAATCGATAAAACTTACAGAAATGAAAATTAAAACAAAAACAAAGATTACTAGCTTTGCGCTGTTGCTTTGTATTACTTTTCCTCAAATGATGGTAACTTCCGGCTGCAACGGCAGTATAGCAATTCCTACAAACAACAACAATTCACTATCGAATATTTTAATTGCTTTGGCATTCGACCGTTCGCCGAGTTTTTCAGACTATCGTCAGGCCGATACTGCTTTTGTATCAAGAATTTGTCATTGCATATCAAAAACAGGTGGTATAGTGATCGTCTATGGTATCGGAAATCCATCGGATAACAGTGGATTAAGATGCAGCTTAAAGAAAATACCACCCATGGATCCATCTTTGGTTTTATCTAAGCAATTGGCTTTGAAGCAGCATATTGATATGCTTAAGGCTTACAATGAGAATGTAATACGAGAGTTTTTGAAAGTTGTTCAGGAGCAAATACTTGGTCCGCCGACAAAAAATATTAAAGAAACCGATATCAACGGTGTTCTGAAAAAGCTGGATGTCCTCATGAATGAGCCTGAATATTCAAATTTTAGAAGTACTGTCTTAGTCTATTCTGATGGAATTCAAAACCACAACGGGATTAACAGCAATGCGCATTATGACTTTAAAAGCCGTGTACCGTTTGTGCTGTGCCTCTGCGGATGGAAAACACCCTTCCCTACACATTCAATAGCTATTAAGCAGTTTGAAGATACAGAAGGGTTTGCACAATACATTGAATCTTCAAATTCACTTTAAAATTAAAAATGAGAGACTTTAAAATTGATCCTATCAATGCGTTAGAGGCGGTTGAGCGGGCGCAAAAATCAATTGTACATGCACTAAATGCTTTTGAAGCCAAAAGGCTCATGGAGGAAGAGCAGGCAAGGTTAAATTACTGGTCAGGAATTTTTATCAACAGTCCTGTAATTCTATTAACGTTGTTATTTTTTATCTCTGTTATCCTAGAAATAATCTTCTCAATGCCCATGTATTTGGATTTGATGTCTGAGTTAACTAGCAATTCAAACTATTTCTACGCCCTGACAGGAGCTTTACTTATTGTGTTGTCAGGCGCGGCGGTGTCCCATTTCATCTCAAAACGGATGAGTCAGTCGATTTTTGATTATTCGGTATCAAATCAGATTCGCTTCAGAAATGCAAATACATTGCAATCCGCGGTCAAAGAAGAAATTGGCATTGCCACTATCAAAGACCTTGTCATTGGATTAATCTTCGCAACCGTTCTATTAATCACAGTTATTGGTATTAGCTGGCAGCGCGTTTGGTTAATAGGCGAAATAACCGGTGGAAACTACAATCTCATTCATAAATTGTTACCAGTAGTGTGTGTCGTAATTGAGATTTTTTCAGGCATTTATCTTGGATACGTACTTCGAAGAGTAAATAAGGTTTATCTGAAAAATAAATATACTCATGTTTATAATAGCGAAAAAGAAAAATGCGCTTATCAAACAAAAATGGCCGCTGAACATTATCGCAAGGCTGGGGAATTCAATGAGCAAATACATTTTTCCAAGGCGCTAAAAGACGCATTATTTCGCAATGAATTTAGGTCTATTGATAATGATAATTATGTCGACCCGATCCTAACCGAAAAAATATTAAAAGTGATGGTAAACGAGGGCCAATCGCTGGTTCAAGGGGTTCATCCTGCAGGATTACTATCTAATGATGAAAACAGTAGCCGCACCGATGTCAACGAGTTTTGGGAATGAATCCCGCTATGGATAAGCGGACAAAAGGAGGTCATCTGTGCATACGCGGACGGTGAGTTGTACAAGAGGCCTTCCGTTGAAAACACAACTGCCACAATAACACTGAGAAAAATAAAAAAATTAAAGCTGTCAATTGAATTTATGAACGGCGGGTTAAACCACCCACATCCATTTTAAGTTGATATACTTCATCACATATATGAATAAATTTAATATAGGACCAATAAATCACTTTAACATGAAAAAGCTCATGCTGTTTGTTAGCATATTATTTGCATTAACATCAAATACCTTTTCCCAGGTACATCAACAACAAAATAGGATGGTTAGGATAACATCACCAATAAATAATTCGACTGTTGAACAAGAGGGAAATACTGTTGAATTTTCAACTTCCACAACTCCCGCATTAGGTGCAAGTTTGGTTGTTTTTGTCCGTGACCCTAATGGGCGATATTGGCCCTATGTTGGCCCGGATCATGATAACAATAGATGGACAATGCAAAATGTTCAATATGGGGTAGCTCAGGATCATAGTAGAAATTTTGAAATAACCGTTATTATTTTGAGTGACATCTTAATTAGAAATGGAATGCAGTACCATGGTGCAACAGTTTATATCGAAAATAACACTCCTATAACCCAGGGCGGATTCAATTTTCTTTTGAATAGATATACGCATTCACAAACAGTTATCACAAGAAGGGACTAAATAATACCTTACAGTATGGACGGTTCAGATTTTAAATACAAAATAAAAATTGACCTGATAAGATTTGCTTTGACATTCATCTTGGGGGGAGCAATTACTTTTTCCTGGCAGTCATTGGACCACAAATTTACGAGAGAAGCAGAACTAAGGGATCATAAGTTTGCTATAGAAGCAGAGCAAAAAAAATACGAAAAAACGCAGGCTACCGAAGTATTCGAGGAAAGCAGTAAAATGCTTGGTAAGGTTATCATTGATTTTCAACTTTCAGTTAAAGGGGTGGATGATAGTAATAGTGCTTTAAAGCAGGCTTATTTTGAATGGAAAGAAAACTTTACAAAGAATAAGGTATTGTTGGAAGAATATTTTGGAAAGCCCGCTTCAGAAACATTTGACACTATAGACAACAGGATCAGCTCACTTTTTGAAGAATTTTTAATCCCCCCCTCCTTAGAAAGAAACGCAAATAGTGAACTTGAAACTAAAGTTAATGAACTGGATAATAATGTTTTTGAGCTGAATTTCTCATTAATTAAAGCATTGTTAAATAATAAAATCGGAACTGATAAAGAATAGTAGTGCAGTTATTACTTGTGCGGTAATGTAATTTCTTTGCAGACAGTAATGAGGAGGCGGAAGGGATAGGCTGGAATAAATAATACAAATCAGCTAAAAATTATTTTAGAAGGGCCATGCTTACCAGCCTCTGGGATTGTTCAAATTCCGGCGCATATATTCATCAAACATGCGCTCTCTTTCACGCCTTTTATTTATCCTTTGATTGAGAATCATACATCTCCAAATACATAAAGCCCAGGTTACTAAAGCTAATCCCAAACAGATTAAAGTTATTTTGGAGTCCTTCGACCCTAAAGCGCCAAACATACAAATGGTTGAGAGGAAGGAGGCGAGTATTATAATACGAACCATGACTTTTAATTATTTTGGAATTCTTTCGAATTTTATATGAATAAGATATAAAAAGCCCCATGCCTGAACGAGACTGACAAATTGATTATCTTAGTATAAACACAATCTACAAGCATATTTTATCCGAAGTTGCATTATCTGCGACATCTCCTAAAAACAGTGCTTTTCATCATCTTTATAAAATTCCATATTGTTATTGTCTAATTTTAGGTGTTTCATGGTGATTGTTTTATTGAGAAAATCAAGTAACATTAATTCAACGAAGAAAATATTCACGCTTTATTCAATACAATTATCCTAAGTGTAATAATTTTAAGAAAATAAGTATTAACCAAGCACCAAGCATTAGTAAAGGAAGTACCAAACCTGGGGTTAAAAAGACACGAACAATTCGGGGAATAGGATCATTTTCATCCACAGGCATATTACCCATGACCGGGCCTGAAAGTTCCCGGTATTTTTTAGGTATTTTTGAGTATTCTTTTTGAAATAAGACAATTCCGATTTGCGCTTGATATAAAGACCTTGCCAATGTAATTGAGGAAAATACTCCTAAAAATGCCAATATATAAATCAAATCCCTATTTTGGTTTTTTTCCCAACCCAATGCCAAAGACCCGAAAAGTAATCCCTGAAATTGACATAAAATAGTTAATCTTTCATTAATTCTTATGTGTTCAAATTCAATTATTTTTCTGTAATCGTCAATTTTTTTCTGATAATAAGGTCGCAGATCCTCCATAATAGCTAGAATTTATAGATTAGTTAGTTGGGAATTAATCCAAATTTAATAATAACACACTTTGTTGCAATGCTATCATAAATCTTTCATAATAAGTAACAATGGATTTTAATTGATTTTAAAGACTGTGCCTTGATGCTGAAATGCCTCGCCTGGCTAAGTGGCACGCTTAAAAGCGTTTTTGTTTCGTCAAACGTAGCCGCGATAAAATATTCACCAGAATATTCTTCATTTCCTCGACAACATCCTCGCTTTTTATATTGCATTCATCCCATCACAAATAAGTTCACTAAATAATCAGTCATCTTTATGATTATTTCTTAAAGTCTTGCAAAATTATAAGCGATGATCAATTTTAATTATCAATCTTTCAAACCTCAATTTTGGATAGTTGTATTAATACACATTTACCTTTTTCTTCACAATTTTGATAATTTGCAAAAGTATTCTTAACTATGATAATTGTTACTCTCGTTATGAAAGAAACTGTAGATAACGGTGGAGATTCTGATGAACGTGACCACTTCATTCCGGCGCAAGCTGACCACCCATTCCGGGCGAAACTGACCAGGGCATTCCGGGGGAAATTGACCACCCCAAACGTGTAGCAAGTGCTGTAGAAGTAACCATCTTTTGAGGGCAAAGACACCTTCCTAAGTATGGCCAATTTAACAATCAGCATGAGTAAGATAAGAAAGATCCTAAAGATGTACAGCCAGCAGCGGCCGATAATGACCATAGCTGCCCAGGCCGATGCATCGAGAAACACAGTAAAAAAGTACATAACAGCTTTTAAAGACAGCGGTTTCACCTTTGATGAGGTTAACGCGCTGAACGACAACGAGCTGGAAGATTTGTTTGGCAAAAGCAGGGAACATCCGCCTAACGCACGTATGCAGTCCATGCTGCGCTGCTTTCCCCACGTCGATAAGGAACTCAAACGAACGGGTGTTAACCGGCAGATGCTATGGGAAGCCTACTACAAAGAGTTCCCGGACGGTTACCAATACAGCCAGTTTTGCTTTTATTATAACCAATGGAAGGCCAGGGTCAACCCGACGATGCACATGGATCACAAGGCCGGGGACAAGCTATACGTCGATTTTGCCGGTGAAAAGATGAGCTATACAGACAAGGATACCGGGGAGATCACGCCTGTAGAGGTCTTTGTAGCCATATTGGGCGCCAGCCAGTTAACCTACGTTGAGGCCGTTATGAGCCAGCAAAAGGAAGACTTCATAGCGGCCTGTGAGAATACCCTGCACTTTATTGGCGGCGTTCCTGCCGCCATAGTTCCTGATAACCTGAAAGCCGCAGTTACCAAAAGCAGCCGCTATGAACCTACCCTGAACGAAACGTTTGAAGACTTTGCCGACCATTATGGTACAACTATACTACCAGCTCGGGCGTACCGCCCTCGCGATAAGGCCTTGGTGGAAGGTGCGGTAAAGATCATTTATACCAAGATCTACGCCCCTTTAAACAAACAGGTCTACCATTCTTTAACGGAACTCAATGCGGCTATCTGGCAGGCCCTGGAAGTCCATAACAGCCAGTTGCTTAAAGGCCGCAACTATAGCAGAAAGCTACAGTTTGAAGAGATAGAGCGCCAAACCCTTGCACCGCTGCCTGTCCTGCGCTACCAGTTTAAAAAGCGGTTCCAGGCCAGGGTGATCAAGAACGGCCACGTTAACCTCGGCCCGGATAAGCATTATTACAGCGTGCCTTACCGTTTCATAGGTAAGCACGTCAAGCTGTTATATTCCCGCACTACCGTAGAGATCTACTACAATTATGAGCGTATCGCCTTGCACAAGCGCAATAAAAACCCGTATGGTTATACCACTGATAAAGAGCACATGGCCAGTACCCACCGCTTTAAAAGTGACTGGACACCGGACATGTTCCTGAATTGGGCAGCTTCCATTCACGAGGATGTAAGGCTGTATATTCTCCAGATACTGGAGCGCAAGCAACACCCGGAACAGGCCTATAAATCCTGCCTGGGGGTACTCGGCTTTGCAAAAAAAGCAGGGAACGAACGGTTAACCATCGCCTGCCAGCGGGCATTAAGCTATGGCGTCTATAACTATAAAACGATACAAACTATACTGGAAAACAAGATGGACAACTACGAGGAAAGCTTATTCGCCGATGAGCTGCCTATGCCCGATCACAAGAACATCAGGGGCAATTACAAATAAGGGATAATACTTAACAATAAACCAATAACAACATGAACACAAGTACCTTAGACAAACTGCGGAAGATGAAGTTCTTCGGCATGTTCCATGCCTTTAAAAGCAGCATGGAAACCGGTAAAACGAACGATTACACAGCGGATGAACTGCTGGCCCACCTGGTAGAAGCCGAATGGGATGACCGGCAGAACAGGCGTATTGAACGCACTATCCTTTATGCCAAGTTCCGCTATAAAGCCGCTATAGAGGACGTTCATTACCATGCCGACCGAAGTATCGACCGCAACCAGGTCATGCGCCTGGCGGACTGTACATTTATTGACCGCTTTGAGAACCTGCTGATCACCGGCAGTACCGGTATTGGTAAAAGCTACGTAGCTTCTGCTATAGGGCACCAGGCCTGCATATTGGGTTACCGGGTATTATACACCAGCACGCCCAAGCTATTCGCCAAACTGAAGATGGCAAAGGCGGACGGCTCCTATATCAAGGAGATCGCTAAACTCGAACGGCAGCAACTGCTGATAATGGACGACTTTGGTATTCAGCCTTTTGATGCACAAAGCAGAGCGGCACTAATGGAGATCATTGAGGACCGGCACGGTAAGACCTCGCTGATCATTACCTCGCAGCTGCCGGTCAATAAGTGGTTTGAGGTAATTGGTGAAAAAACGATTGCTGATGCTATCCTGGACCGGATCGTTCATGATGCGCACCGAATCGAGCTAAAGGGAGAATCTATGAGAAGAAAACGTAGTGTTGAACCGGAAAACAGCCTTTGATGAAATTACCTTTTAAATAACTATTTTTGTACATGCTTTTATAGCATTTGCTGCAACCCAAAAGTCAGCTAACCCAGTGGTCAATTTGGCCCGGAACAGGGTGGTCAACATCTCCAGAACATACAAAGTACGTTATTAAAAGTTTTACCTTCGATCATTTCCCTTGGAATGGTCGATACGGTTACCATATGTTCATGGTTCCTTTCGATGGTATAAATACCGGAATCCGGGTAGTCTGAGGCGCCGGAAGCGAGTAAAGGCGTATGTGAGGATATGATAAACTGTACTTTTGGAAATATATCACGGAGAAGCTTAATGATGATCAGCTGCCAGCGTGGATGAAGGTGCTGCTCGAGTTCATCGATAATGACCATCCCGGATATGTGTGTCTGGAACATACTTTCGTCAAACATGAGACTCCAGCCTAATAAGTCAGCAATCCATCCGACCATAGCTTTATACCCGTCCCCTAAACCGCCCATCGGTACGAATTCACCCCATGGCCCTTTGAGCCGCAACCCTGAATTGTCCATTACGGCAGATCCCGGTTCAAGCATCAGCAACTGATCGACACGCCTCAGTAACGTATCGATCGATATGCCTTTACTTTGGATGCGTCGGAAAGAAAGCTCGGGATTCTGAAGAAAAGCATCATAATTAAATAGTGTGGAGCAAGTACTTGCGATAGAGTAAAATTCGGCGCTATCCATTCCGAACCGGTTACGGGCGGCACCATAGCCGCAGAGAAATAACTTTTTCAAGTCCAATCCAAGCGGAAAAATCTTGGAAACGGAAAACTGGCCTTGCTCGCCTTTTGCAATATTGGTAAAGATCGTGTACTCTTCATTTTCCGTTAATGAGTAAACGGAAATAGCTATCTGACCTTTTTCTTTACCGGTCTTGAGAATTTCGCCTGACATTTTCCCGAGCATAGCCATAGTGTCGGATTCGCTTGCAATACCAAGCGGAATACTTTTCAGGATTGTAGACTTACCTACACCGTTTTCGCCAAGGAATAAAGAAAATGCCTGCGGGCCTTTTTCATTAAAAAGATCGATTTCTACTGCATCGAAACATCGGATGTTCGTAAGCCGGACTTTAGAAATACGGAGTGTTTCAACCTCCTTTACCGTACCCGTAACTTCAGCAGCCAGGCGGAGCAGTTCGGATGTAATGGATCGCCAAATGGAATCTCGATTGTCCGAATTTGCGACCGCTTGCCCGCCAAAGGGTAGCATTTGCAGTTTATTGATTGGCAGACTCTCCCAATAGGTATCCCTTAACAATATAGGCACCAGTTTTACCCTTCCCGTTTCATACAACTCCATCATTTTGGGCATCTCGACTGTATAAGTAAATTCAGACGCCAGATAGTCCGGGCTCAACAGGATCAAAATAATTTGCGCGTTCTCCAAATGTTCGATTGAAGCAGACGTCAAACCGTCGCCGGAGGCTATTTCATCATCTGCCAGTGTGATCGATTTTTCAAAAATTAATGGTCGCAGATGCGCATCAAATTCGTTTTTATAATAAACATCCTTTTCTGAATAGGAAATGTACACCCTAGCGACTTCGTTTTTTATTTCAGGGAGGATGTTTTTGATGAGCTCCTGAACATTGATGTCAACAGGTTTCTTCTGAACGAACTTAGTAATGAAGGAGGTCTTTCGGTCGTTCAGCGACATCAGCTCTTCATAAGCCAGCGTTATCTCTGGATAATTCGGAACGGCTACCCATTCGTCACTTTCAGTGTAAGTAAAGTGATGATTCACTTCTAGTATAATCTGCCGAATCTTTTGCAGTAAGTCGATATTCTGCCATTCATTTCCGATAACATACAGATCGATTCGTTTTTTAACACGATCCATTCGAACCATCGCCGTTCCGGCAGGGCTATGCATAACAATCCCATCGGACCAGATGTCGTCCAGGGCGATCAACTGTAATTCGGCTAGTATTAAATTAAACAACTATTGAGGCAAGTAATTATAAGTAAAATATAGCCGCAAGTTGCCCGCTTTACTACGCATCTCTTGGGCCGTCGCGGGTTCGTAACGTGGTAAAAGGCCGGGTAAAATAATTTCGTCGTGAGCTGTTTCAAAACTAATACTTGCAAGATTCAATATGTTAAGCAAGATTAGCGCGACATCAGCAGAGTAATTAAACTTCATGAGGATATTAGCCATATCCTCCTTGTCGATTTTCCCCTGGTTGGATGAAATAACAGGATTTGCAAGTACATTCGTCAGCGTTTGTATAAGCCAGCCATGATTGATAATGATTGCATCTTCAATTGTTTCAGGCTGATGGAAATAAAATAAACCCTGCGAATGAAAAGTTCGGCTGCGGTCAAAGGATCAACGGCATCTGCCAAATAATTTTGCTGGCAAATCTCCGAAAGGTCTGAAAATGATATGTAGGTGTCTATGTAAGAGTCCAGCAATAAACTTAAGTCTATCAAAGGGGGTGCAATTTCGCCAGAGCTCGGTTGTCTATCAATCTGATCAACAATCATGAGCTTTAATTCTTCGATGTTTTTCGGCCTTTCCGAATTCATCGACAGAAATCCTGTGATAAATGGAAAGCGACGAAGAAGATCCCGGCGGTTAAGTTCGTATCTACTGAGGTCCGTTTTGTTAAGAATAATGATACACGGTGCTCCGCCTGTACTCGCCTTGATTTCTTCAAGCCACGCCTCTGCGTCCTGTTCCGGATTTTTGGTCATGTCGAGCACAAGCATGTGAATGCTTTTTGCAGAAGCAAAGGCCCCGTACAAGTTTGAAAAAATGTTCTGGCCGTTGAATTCCCAAACCCATGCATTCATGTGGGAAACGGAAGATTCAATGGAGATTTTACTAACAGTTATACCAGCGGTTTGGTCCATTTCCTTGACTGCGTTAACGTTCAATGCCCGGATAATTGAAGACTTTCCTGATCCTGGAGGCCCAATAAAGATAAGTCGCGGGTCTAATACGATTCGGTTTCCGACTTTGCTATACATAGTTTAAGAATTGGCCATCTATTTCGGCATTCTAAAATACCACAAAAAATATTCATTTCTAACCCTTTAAAAAATTTATTTATGGTCCGGCTGAAGGTTAAGCTTTGAAATAGCAACAAATTTAGTATATTGGTCAATTAGTCAAAACCGTAGAACCAAGCTGGAATGGTTTCGAAAAAAAACATTAACCGCCAAGCTGTTGTCGTAGTGCATGGCATGGGCGAACAGCGCCCCATGGAAACCCTTCGAGGCTTTGTGGAGGGTGTAAAATCGGAGTTGGAGCGTAGGTATCCAGCAACCGAACCAAGTTCTACACTGCGCAGCAAGCCAGATAGTATCGGCGATATCTACGAAACGACGTGTTTAAGTATGGACAGCGTTTGGCACCGCCCGAAGACTGACTTTTATGAGTTTTACTGGGCCCATAATATGCGTGACACAAAATTCAGCCAGACAACGAAATGGCTCAAACAAGTCATATGGCGGTCGGTCAACAATTTGCCGCCAAGGTTGCACAAAATCTGGTACACTGTCTGGGGCTCATCCTGCTCATTTTATTGGCGGGCGGATATATTACTTTTTCGGGAAACAGCAAAGTATGGCTGAAAGGGCTTACAACTTTATTTGCAGCAGCCGCTTTCCGCCCTCCAAAATGGCTTTTACCGAGCGGTTGATGGCCTCCCGCTGGTAGTATCGGATTTCTTTTCCCGCTATGGCATGAAAAGGCTTCCGGTAAATATCCTTAATGCCCGCGGGATTGATTCGCTTTGGTTGAGCTTGTTCCACAAGGCGGCTGGGGCGGGAAAATGAGCGATCTCTGTCTCCAGCCCAGTAATAAAATCGAATTCAAGGATGGTCGTCCCGTTGGTCGCATAAGCGAACTTTAAACCTAAAATATGGGCATAGGTTTTAGCCTGCTGCATCCCTTTCGCCGCTGTTTTGCCCCGGCGTTTGGCCTCTACAATGGCGATAGGGAAATTCTGGTTGTATCTTAATAAATAATCAAAGCGCTTGGCTGCTTTCCTTTTGGCCTTTCTTCCCAGGACGGTGATCTTGCCGTCTGTGAAATTTCGTTGCTCGAGTATCTGCTCGTCCGTCCATTGGCTTTGATATAGCCTGGACAGGATCTCCTTTCTGCAGGTATCTGCCTCACTGTCGTTTTGCTAAAAATGGGGAAGCGGTCCAGGCATGTTGCCTGTTTTTTTTAAATTCTAAAAATACATACTTAAATCCTTAATCGGAATTATTAATCTGCGCGGTCCGAACAGGCGAAATAAGTAAATACCATTTGGTATTAAAAATTATTGTAATTTTAAACCACCTAAATAAGCTGTTATCATGCCAGCAAAAAAAACCAACAACTTCAGCAAGGTCATTTTAAACGAGAACGTTTATATCTATAAGAAGATAAGCGGTAAGTTTTACGCGAAATCGCATATTGAAACGCTATTCCGGATTGCCAAGCAGGAGAAGGATGATTTTGGCTGTCGGCGGCTGGACAGTTTGGTTAACCAAGATGGTACTGCGGCGAACGGCAAAGCCTATAAGCTTTCGGCGCTGGTGCTGAAATACACGACACGCGCGCCTTTTATTACCGAAGCAATCAAAGACTGGGACGAAACCAAGCTAGCCTATTTTTTCCTGTTAGATTTCGGCGATTATCTGGTGGTCGCGAAAAAGAATATCTCGGGGTTGAATGATTTTTTTAGTTCACTGGAGCCGCTGCCTTACGAGGTGATCACCACGATGTTGTACAGTCAGAAATCATTGCTGGAAAAGTTTTCGATGGACAATCTCGATTCCGGCAGCAATGCGATGAAAGCCAAGACGGTGGAATCCGATAGCCTGCTGGAAAGCTTTAATTATGTGGGCGCCAATAATTATATCCTGAATTTTCTGCGGGTAAACAATGAAAATGATCGGTACACGGTTTCGGCCAATACCTCCAGGTTATCCAAATCGGGGGATAAGGAGCTGATTCCAAAATTTATTGCTTCGGCTTCGGAGCTGATTCAGTTGATCGATAGTTTTCAGGTCCGCGAGACCCCGCTGGATGTTTTCGCGAAACCTTACGATTATGCTAAAAAAAGGGATGAGCTTACGCCTGTTTCGCTGACCGTTTTATTCAGCCGCTTCCTTGACGAGCTTGACAGGGGGATTATCACGGCCATTAGGTATCAGTATCAAGACGGCCTGCGGGATATCCGATTCTCCCGACAGTTAAAGGGGGTCAGCCAGTTCCTGAACCTGGTGCCGGGCGAGCAGCCCTATGTGTATGAAGTGGATGAAAACCAACATTCTGTGTTCCGTGATGTCCATATCCGGTTGAATGAAAATTCGATCCGGCTGAGTTCCGAGAGGCTGCGAAGGATCAGGGTGTACCGCGAGGGCGAACTGGCTTCTTCGCTTATTGATTATATCAATAACAAAAACACTTTTTTTTGTCAATTTCGATGAGTGTGACCTGAGTTATTCGACGCACAAGCTGTTTAAGAACAGTATGTTGCTGGGCAGCATTGATCAGTTCCTGAGCATTTTTCAACCCGATGTTAAAATCAACGCTGTTCGTTCAGAAAAAGGCAGCGTAACAAAGGCGTCTATCAAATTTCAGGTCTCGTCGGCTTTTTATTATGCGGAAGAGAAATTTGGCGGCGGTGACTACCTGGTGCTGGATGACCTGGGCGGTGAATGGGCGGACCATATCCTAATCAATGGCTCGGAGATCGGTTTTGTCCATTCCAAGGCCAATACCAGTAAATTTTCGGCAACTGCTTTTACGGAGATCATCGGTCAAGCGCAGAAGAACATGGGCTCCCTAAATGCGGTGGACAGCCAGATCAAACGAAAGGCTGCGTTCTGGAAGAACGATTATCAGAAGGATAGGGTGCTGACTAAAATAAAAAGGCTGCGGAAGGGCAATTCGGTAGATGATTTTGTCAAAAGGTATATCCGCTTGAAATCCGAACCGAACAGCCGCAAATCGGTGTACCTCGTCGTTAATTTTATCTCTAAGGCGTTGCTGGAGACCAATTTAAAGAAGTTGCGGGATGATATCCAATTTAAGGAAAGAAAGGAAGCGATCCAGATCTTGTGGCAGATTTCCTCGCTGATCGCCAGCGGGCGGGAGCATAACATAGGGGTTTATATTCTTTGCAAACCCTGATCGTTTGGTTAATGCCTGAACAGGACCGCTAGCACTAGGCTGAGAGATATGCCGAGTTTCTTTTCGATGAAGGCCGGCAAAACTTTTGTAGTTTAGACCAAATGGTTCTTGACCGCGTTTTTGGAGATGCCGAGGTCGGTAACTACTTCTTCATTGGTTCTGCCCTGCTGGCGGCACTGGCGGAGTATTTCACGTGAACGTGCAGGCAGCGTGCCCAGTATGGTTTGCAGGAAGCTATGGTAATCTTTGCTGAGCAGGTTCTCCTCGGAGTTGTTTCGCTTCCGCTCGAAGCTGTGGATCACTTCGCTCGTGGCTGCCTCGCTGCGGAAGATGGAGCGGAGGTTGTTCAGGGTATGGTTCCTGCCGCTGACCAGCAGGAAGGGTTTGAAGGAATGGATGTGTTGCAGGTTTTTACGGTTCACCCATAGCTTAATGAACACTTCCTGGCAGAAGTCCTGGCCAATGGCTGGGAGTATTCATAGCGCAGAATAAAGGGGTGTATCGTTTGGTGATGGCGTTCAAAAAGGAAGGTAAAAGGCAGCCTCCTTTCCCTCGGTCATGAGGGCAAGCAGTTCGTTTATCGCTTAAGCTACTGAGCACTTCCGTGGACTTGATTTTTATCTCGTCTGTGTATTCATTATATTATTATGTACTTTTGTTTTACTCAAAAGGGTAAGGTTACCGATTCAAACACCTGATTTGAGAAGCTTGTTTTTATCTATTGAAGATCAAATAATTACAGAAAATAGTTGTCGTCGTGGTTAGATTCAAAGCCAAATTGCGGCGAAACACCATAATAATATTGATTTGAAAGTTGTAAGTACTTGCCGAACTCTTCCCACAAAGAACGAGCCCTTACGCTTTGCATATCTTTTATTGTTGCCAGAGTATCTTCAATTAAATCGAGCCTCTTATAATATGAGGTATTCGAAACTTTCACTACACCGCCTGAGAAAAAGGAGTAACTATAATCTATTTTGGTTTCTAATAAATTGTAAGGGTTCAGTTCCTTTTTAAAAGCTACATTTCCATTGGCTGAAAAATCAAATGATTGAGAAATTCTATTTTGCCCTTTTTGTACAAACTTTGCATATGAATGGTTGTAATCATAGGTGAAGCCAAGCCCCGCTGGTGCAGTGCCTTGTGCTTCAAATGTTTTAAGCTGCACATTGATATCTCTTAAAAATTTCCATTTTGTACTATCTGCTTTATATGCCTGATCGATAAATCCTTTCCAAAATGTATTATATAAATCCGGGCTTTTTATTATACCGTCAATGGTGCTTTTAATATTTTCTTTTGTTTCTCCGGCTGCAGTCAGGGCGGTAACAACTTGATTAATTTGCTGTGCAGAAATGCCATTTTGTCCGAAACAACAGGTTGCAAAAAACAAAAATAAAGGAATAAGGAGGCATTTTTTCATTTTCATTTATAATAAAATATACTCAAACAAATTGATAACAGCCATCTACTGCAACAGCTAAATCAGATACCATCTTAGTGCCATCGGTTAAAATATCAACCATAGTTTGCATAGCCTTTGTTCGATCAGCACCTGCCTTGTAGGTGGCACCTCGTCCTGTGATAAACGTGTTATCAAGTTGATCGGCTAAATCGGCTAAAATTGTAGCATTTTGCTGCCGCAAAGCAGCGCTACTTAAACTATTGTAAAAGGTTAAGTCAGAAATTTTAAGATTCCCGGTATCATCAAAATTTGTAACTAATTGATGCATTTGGAAAAGCGTTGTCCACAAAGTTTTACACGCTCTAATAGTCGGTGACCAATTTGCCATTAGTGTATCGTGTTATACAAGGTAAAGTTAAAGTGTGATTATACTTCCGCCAATTAATTGTCCAGACCATAAAGGTATTGAGTTTGTTTAAAGAATGTTACCGTGGAAACACGGTATTAAAGGGTGAAAACACGGTATTTAAAAGGGTGTTTTCACTCTTGTAATGGCAAACCTAATGATATAACTTTATGCAGGACTAAAACTGAATTCCTTTATTAAATTGAACCTAAAATCATAATTATCATGTATGCAACGACCATTTCTTGTAGTGTTGCTTTAGTAGGCATCATTATGGTACTCGTCTTTACTCGCAAAAACTTAGGCGGGATGCTAAAAGATGACAGTATTGTGTTAACCGTAGTAAGTCAAAGACCGTATAGTCTTTCCCGGACATTATTGTTTTATTGGACCATTATCATTGTCGTTTCGGTTTGCTTTATTGGCATAGCTGATGACAACCTGACGACCATTGGCAGCGGGGTGCTGATACTGATGGGGATTGTTGGGGGAACTGCCACTGCTGGGAAAGTGATTGACTCAAATGATATTTCAGGGCAACAGGCGGCCGCTCCTGGTCCCCCGTTAATACGAATCCAGGATACGCCCACAGAGGGATTTTTAACCGACATTCTTTCGGACGGGAATGGTATTAGTATTTCCAGGTTTCAAACCGTTGCGTTCAACCTTATTTATGGCTGTAGTTTCTTATCATTTGTCATTACGCAACACGTCCTATACAGCTTTCCTTCGTCAACGCTCACCTTGCTTGGTATTAGTTCAGGTGCGTATGCATTGTTAAAAATACCAGAAAACAAACCGTGAACACCATTTAAAAACAACCCCAATTTCTTAGCAATACTCCGTAAAGAGCGAGTAAATAATTTAATTGCATGAAAAATATCATCTTAGTAGCACTGCTAATCCCGTTGTTTAGCAGTGCGCAAGCCCCAACCGACACGGCAAGCTTAAATGAGGGCAATTTTCATACTGCCTGGAGCCATTCGGCAAAATATCCTGTGAAAGTCTACTGGCACTTAACGCCCGAAATGCTCAATTGTGCAAACCCGCTTAAAAGAAGTGAGGCATTTGGGCCCGACTCCCAATTAATGAAAGAAACTGATCTTAATAAAGATTACGCCAAATCAGGCTATGATCGCGGCCATAATTTCAATGCAGCCGACGATGCCTGTGCACCGCCTAAATTGAATGCGCATTGCTGGTATTTTACCAATATGGCCCCGCAACTACCGAACCTTAACCGCATCACATGGAAGGCCCTGGAAGATCAGTGCCGGAAATGGGTAACAGCCGGTGACGACCTCTTTATTGAGTGCGGCAGTTATGGAAAGATAAAAACCATTGGGCCGGATAAAGTGTGGGTTCCGGAATTTTGCTGGAAGGTAGTGAAGCACAAAAGTGGCGAGATTGATTCCTATTTAATGCCGAATACAAGCGATGTAAATCAGTATCCCTTTACCTATTACCATACTGACATAGCGGTTATCATGCAGAAAACGGGGTTAGATTCACTTTAGAAATAATTTTGTTTGGCAGCATAAGCGGCATATACCAAAATTGGGTATTTATGAGAAAAGTAATCTTTATTTTTTCCCTGCTCATATGTGCGGGTGTAGCCAGAGCAAATCCAGCTGAACCACATAACAAAGTGGCGGTTGATTCAGTTTATATCTGTCAAAGCAGCGCATCATACGCATATCATTGTCATGTTTGCAGCGGCTTGGCACATTGCAGGCATGGCATTAAAAAAGTAAGTAAAGCCCAAGCGATAAAACTTGGGTATAAACCATGTAAGATTTGTTATAAGAATTAATATGTATGCAATTAAATAGCACAGATCCTGTAGGTCTTCGCACGATGAAATATCTCATAAATATTTATGAATTCAAAACCTTAATGATGAAAACACGCAATACCTTATTCGTACAATGCGTCGCACTGCTTTTGCTTTCAGCCTGCCATCCGCGTATCTACGAGTTTAATGCCGATCCAAAATCCATCGGCCCCAATGACCCGGTAAGGGTAAGCTGGAAGGTAAAAGGAGTAAGCGTCCTGACAGTACGCGATTATAACTATCCCGGTTCCGCCGCTGCCAAGCTGGCCGAATTGACCCTCCTGGTTACACAACACGGGAAGACCACCGCTTTCCTGCTTTCCCCCGATAGCACTTTAAAAATACCGCTGGCCGCAGAAGACTCCATGAGCTTGAGAAAAAAACCTGATAGCATAACTGATGACAGGCTGCGTTATCTTACTCTCGTGGTTTCCAGGAACGGGCAGGATAGCAGCCGGGTCGTTCAGATCGCGGTCCGGCCCGATTCCGCCGCCGACGAGATTGGTTTCCGGCCGGTCATCCGTGGGGACAGCCTCGTGGGGGAAGGCATCAATAACCCCCGGCGATGGGGCAATGATTTTGATATTTTATCTGTAGCGGACGGCAGCAACCGCACTATGGATGTATATCATCCTCCTATCAGCAAAACCATTTATGCGGGCGAAAAACCGGTTATTACGTTTAAAGGCACCCCTGTCCAGGGTTTCTGGCAGTTCCGCACCTTAATGACAGCGGCTGAAAAGAATAACCACTCGCTCATACCCAAATTACTGAAGATCCTGGTCACCCTAAAACACCACTGATATGTCCCTTCAAAACATTAAAACCGTCATCCTGCTGATGTTCGAGAACCGTTCTTTTGACAATATGCTCGGGCACCTGAGCTTTGAAGGCCTGCAGCCCGCGGCAAATGGAATAGTTCCCCCTCCTAACCAGGACCAGTACGCGAACCTTTACCAGGGTGGCGTTTATTACCCTTTTCCCCGTCCGCAGGACAGCCAGCTGCAATCGGATGTCCCTCATGAATACAATTTTGTGGCCACCCAGCTCGCAGCGGACGCAGGCGGCCAGCCTACCATGACCGGATTTGTAGAGGCCTATGCGGATTTCACAGGGCAAAACCCAAATATCCAGTCCGACCCGATGTGCTTTTTTGGCTCGGCGGAGGTGCCTGTTACCAGTTTCCTGGCGCAAAAATTCTGTACCTGCGACCAATGGTTCTGCCCCCTGCCGACCAGTACCCAGCCCAACCGTACCGTCGCCTTCTGCGGGCAGAGCGCCATTTATGAAACCAAGCTGCAGGCCATCCCCGATACCGGCAATATATTTGACTGGCTCACAGCCAATAATGTCACCTGGGGGGTCTACCATGACGGTTTCCCGTTTTTCGCGCTTTACCCAGGCCTCTGGGGCCAGGTGCTCGGGCCGAACTTCCATGACTATGAACAATTGGGTACCGACCTGAAAAACGGTACCGCGCCTCAGGTCATTATAGTCGAGCCCAGTTACCAGGATGCCCCGCATATCGGGCCGGACCATCCCAATGATAACCACCCGCCCCTTGTTGTCGGCTGGGGGGAGGACTTTCTGCGCAGGACCTACCAGGCGGCCACTATGAACCCGGAGATATGGGCGCAGACCCTGATGATTGTTTATTATGATGAGCACGGCGGTTTTTTCGACCATGTCCCGCCGCCGGGTTTTGACAACGCCGCTGCCGGTAATGCCGCCCCCCCGGCGCCTTATGCCTTTAATACCCTTGGCCCAAGGATCCCAGCCATTCTTATTTCTCCCTGGATAGCCCCTGGAACCGTTAACCATGAACAGTTCGACCATACCGCGGTTTTACAGCTGCTTGCCGAACTCTTTAACATTGATGGCGTTTATTCCGATGCGGTAAGCTACCGGGCAGATCATGGCATCAACAGTATCTCAAAAGCCCTTACGGATACGGCCACTTCTGTACCACCTCCGCCACCCCCGCCGGATCCCATATTTGCAAAAACCTTACTGGGCGATAACATCGCCACGCCGCCAGATAATGACATGGGCCGTTCGCTGGAAGCCGCTGCACTGGACATGATCAAACAGCGCCCGGATGATGTCGATGCCAAATTTCCTCTGCTCAATAACTGGAAGGCTGCTATCGATCAGGCCAGGCCGTAAATGATCATCAGCATGACTTAAATAGAGCCATATAATCATTCTTCTTATTATTACGGAGCGTTCCAGTAGCTATTTTTTCAGTCCGGACTTTTTCACCTCTTAAAAATAATCATTATGTTACCAGAACAAAACGCTGCAGGGCGCAGCCCCGCGCAGATCATGATGACCCTCTCGGCCATCTCCTATGTTGATCCAACTGAGATAAAGAGTGAACTGGCCGATAAAACGTATGCCACGCAAGGAGAATGGGACCTTGTTTGGGGCCCGATATACAATATCGATAGCATTTATGTCGACAACCTGGTGTATATCGTTCAATTAAAAGGAGCGAATATGTACACTGTTGTGATCCGGGGCACTGTGCTTTCCAATCAATTAAGTACCCTGCTTGACCTCTATGAAGATTTAGATGTCTCCTGTCCCTTACCCTGGATCTATCCGGCTGTGCCAAAAGCGCTCGTTGCCGGGGGCACACTGTTTGGATTAGAGATACTTACTACTATGAAAGATACCATGCTTGGACAAACAATACTTCAGTTTTTAAGCTCCCGTCCTCCCGCATTTATTTACGTGACCGGTCACAGTTTAGGCGGCTGCCTTACCACGGTATTCGCGCCCTGGTTAAAATATCAATTTGAACTCAATAAAGTAAAGCAGGGCTTTGTATTGCCGTTCACATTTGCCGCGCCGACAGCCGGGAACAAAGAGTTTGCCCTCTGGTATGATCAACGGTTTACCTTGCCCTGCTTTCGATACTTCAATACCATTGACTTAATACCGATGGCCTGGAGTACGCTCCATGGCATAGACGGTTTGTTTCCCCCAAAACCATACTGCCCGTGGTCAGTAAAAGAATTAGTCTATTTACTCCAGAAGTACCTCAAGGAATGCGATGTCAGCTACACACAAACCAATGGGCAGGGGACCCCTTTGAAAGGCACTTCAACGGAAAACCCGGATTGGTTTAAGGAAGTAGAAGCCCAGCATAAGCACAATACCTATTTGAGACTTTTAAAAGCGCCGCCCATTACGGAGACATTCTTACCAATAATAAAACCCAAATGTCATAATATTCTTTTGATGCAACCGGAAACACCGCCGCACTTATCATAAAAACCAGGGCAGCTTAGGCTTTAAGCGCAAGGAGAGACCGGCACCGCCGGGAAATCTTCCGGCTTATATAACCTGTCTTAAAACTTTGGCGATAGAATGCCTTAGGCAGCACGCAAACGATCTTATGGCAATGCAGGTCAAATTATATTGTCCTGGTCTTTTCCAGTAAATTCATAGCAATTATTTTAAGCATTAGCAGCTACTGTTTTGTATCGTCATGATATGGCATAAACTTGTTTTTGTTAATTATTTTTTCTATATTTGAAAATAATTTGCAAAATTAACTAAAATAATGGTTCAATATATCAAAATTAAAAATTTTGGGCCGATAAAAGAAGAGGTTGAACTTAACTTCGAATCTATCTTTTCAGAAGAGATTTCCGACGAAATATATGTCTCGGTCATGCCCGATGGTGCGAGGTTGCTAAAGCTTGCCTATATATATGGAGCAAATGCTTCCGGAAAGACCACCATTCTCCAGGCGTTTGCTTTTATCCGGAAATTATTGCTGCGGCCCATTCAGGACAAATCCACAGGGCTTGGATATGAGCCATTTTTGTTTTGTGAGAATCCTTACCTGAACAATTCTTTTTTTGAGTTGGCGTTCTATGCAAACTTTGTTCGTCATATTTATACGGTAAATTTTGTTGAAGCAGGGATATTAAGTGAAAAAATGGTATTCTTTCATAGTGCTAAGCCAACAGAATTGTTTAGCAGGGAAACTGATATGGAAAAACGGGTGGTGAAGATACAATTTGGCAGTAAGGTAAAGGTGACGGCAAAGGAAAAGGACCGGCTGGAAAGCAACACTTTGCATAACAATACTGTGCTGGGGGCTTTTGCGAAAACAAATGCAGACATTCCGGATCTGAATGTACTTAATATTTGGCTTAGCGGGTTTTTACTGGGAATGATCAGCAGCAACACAGATATCGTAGACGATACCGCCGGAATGATAGCTACTGATACTAACGCTAACAAGTGGATGAATAAATTCATGAATAAGGCGGACCGCCAGATCAGCCGGGTTAACGCGGACAAGGAACGAAGTTTAAGGTCATTGATTTTCGAAGACAACTATAAGCATTCAGATATCAAGCCCTCAAATATTTTGCCGCAAGGTTCTTACCGAATGGCAACCGGTACCGAGGCTGGGAAATTTTATGGTGAACCAGTGGAGTTCAAACGAAAAGTAGAATTTACCCATCAAACCGGTGACGGCAGCGATTATACTTTACCGCTCAAAGTGGAAAGCAGTGGGACACAGCGTTATTTTTCTTTAGGCGGCCCCCTATATAAATTAGTGCATGGCAATCATGTCCTTTGTATCGATGAACTGGAAAATTCCTTGCATCCGGACCTGATGAAGCATTTTTTGCAAACTTTTCTGGTTAATGCAGATCAATCGCAAATGCTGATAACGACGCATAATATCGCATTGATGGAGGAGATTGATTTTATCAGAAAGGACGCTTTGTGGTTCAGCGAAAAAAAAGAGGATGGTTCAGTTGACCTGTATTCTGCTGCGGATTTTGACAGTTCAACCTTGAGAAAAGGGGCAAGCCTGATCAATGCTTACCGCGCCGGAAGGCTTGGTGCTAAGCCAAACCTGGGTTCACCTTATATCGGGCAGGAATAATCATGGCAAGGCAACCCGGTAAACGCAAACCCCGCTATACAGTGGCGCTTGTTGGAGATGGATATACAGAAAGTATCTATTTTACCGACCTCCGTGACACCGATCGTCCTGAAGGTCTTCGCATTATACCCGACTTTCCGGGAAGGATCGGTAGCTTTTCTGGTGTGTTAGATCGTGCGATGGCCTTAAAAGAGGATTTCGATCGTGTTTATGCCCTTATTGATATGGATGCGGTCATCGCGCAAAATCAGCAGCTGACCTATGAACAACACAAGGCAGTTGCGGCAAGGGGGGGTGTTATCGTACTTGAAAATAATCCCTGTTTCGAAATATGGCTGCTCTTACACTTCCGGCAGACGGGCCGGCTATTTCATAATTGTAATGAGGTTGTGCGTGAACTCAGGAGGTTTATTCCAAACTATGATAAAAGTCAAAGATTTTTGGAGGCTGCAGGACTATATCATACCCTATTACCACGATTGGAAGTACATGCTGTCCTAAACGCTCAGCGTTTGGAATTGGACAGGGACGCACATGATTTGCTTTACCCAAGAGCAGAAGTTTATAAGTTTTTTGAATGGTACTTTGCCCGATAGCCGTGGACTGGAACAACTGGGCATCCAAGCTCAAAGTCCCGCCCCATCTTTGCCCGCAACTTAAGCGCCAAGCCAAGTTATTCAATGGTAAGCCGGTTTAGACTTGTAAATTAAAGAAATCGCATTAGCGGAGCCAATCCAAATGGGTACCCCAAAACAGGTTATGTAACATTGTTATTACAAGACGATTTTTGATTCACCCTTAAAGGGGGATTTTGTTCCCCCTGCCTTTCCGGGGCAGTAACGCTGTCATAACTTGCAGTATCTAATAGTTATTTCCAAAAATGAAAAGATTTTTAGTTACTACCTTTTTCAGCTACCTGTCCGTCTCAATTTTGGCTCAAACTTTGCCGCAAACATTAACTGTCAAAGGCATCGTTATTGATTCATTGACGAATAAACCCCTTGGCTATGTCACGGTTGCCTTGCAGGATCCAAAAACACAGCAATCCATTAAGGGCACCCTGTCCAAACAGGATGGAAGTTTTGAGTTAAAAAGCAGCACAGGCAAAACATACCAGCTAACATTTGTTTCAGTTGGTTATAAAAGCAAAGTGCTTGATATAGGCGGTAGCGATGCGAATGTGAGTGTTGATAAGGTATTATTATCTCCTTCAAGCAATCAGTTAAAGGAAGTTGCCGTAACCGGGGTAAGGCCGCTTATGAAGCAAGAGATTGACCGGATCAGTTATGATGTACAGGCCGATCCTGACAGCAAAGGCTTATCCGTATTGGACATGATCCGCAAAGTACCGCTTTTATCAGTTGATGGCAACAACAATATACTGTTTAAAGGCAGCGGTAATTATAAAATATTAATTAATGGAAAAGAATCAGCGTTAATGGTCAGGAACCCTTCGGATATATTGAACGCTATGCCGGCGACAAATATTGAAAAAATCGAAGTAATTACTACGCCGCCGGCCAAATATGATGCGGAAGGGCTTACCGGTATCATCAATATCATCACAAAAAGAAACGTAGGGCAAGGTTATACCCTGGCGCTGAACACTCGTTTTAATACAGTGTTCGGCCCTGGCGGAAATCTTAGTGGCACTTTCAAACAGGGGAAATTCGGGGCATCTTTCATTGTCGGCGGCGGCTCCAACGGAAATACGACTACAGGCTTCGGCAATACCGAAAATATCTTTGCCAGCCAAACTGCCATTTTACAAACCGGTACTACTAATCAAATTGGAACTCTTCATTATGGCAGCACCGAATTGAGTTATGAAATAGACACGCTTAATTTACTTACTGCTTCCATAAACCTTTTCGGTACGAACCAAACCCAGAACATTTTTCAAAACTCAAAAACCGATAGCCTGGGCATAGCACAGCAGGCCTTTGATTTGCGGAGCACCGGTTACAATAATTTCCTGGGTTTGGACGCCTCGGTTAACTACCAGCTTGGCTTTAAAAAATCAAAAGACGAACTGCTCACTTTTTCCTACAAATACAGCAATGCGCCCACCTCCCTGTTTGCCAATAACATATTCAGCGAAAGGTTTAGTTATCCGCTGTTGCTGTTCCCAGATTACAATCAATACAACAACTCAGGAAACAAAGACCATACCATACAAATTGACTATGCCGCCCCGCTTACCAAAACAATATCAATTGAGGCCGGCGCCAAAGCCATATTACGTGATAATTTCAGCAATTACAATGTGAACGACCGTGATACGGTTACACAGCAATACGCGACCAATAACACGCTGACAAATGATTTTAATTATCACCAGGATATTTATAGTTTATACAACTCATACGATTTAAAAATGGACAAATGGGCGGCCAAGGCGGGGCTCCGGCTGGAGCGTACCGAAATAAATGCAGATTTTATTTCGGCAGGCGTCATCACGACCCCAAGTTACAGCAACCTGATCCCATCGTTATCTATACAGCGAAATTTTGAGAAAAGCAGCTTCGATTTCGGCTTCACGCAGCGCATCCAGCGCCCCGGCATTGTGCAGCTCAATCCCTTTATTGATCGTTCGAACCCCAACTTCGTTGTAACCGGTAACCCGGCCCTGCGGCCTGAACTCGATAATACGTTTGATCTGATCTTCAGTAATTTCAGTAAAGCCGCCCTCAATATCGACCTCAGTTACGCGTTTTCGAATAATTCGATACAAAATGTATCCAGCCTCAAAGTTCAGAGCGTAAACAACAAAACGGATACCGTAACCTACACCACTTTTCAGAATTTGGGCTCGAATAAGACTTTGGGATTGAACGCTAATACCAACATGGCCATTACAAAACAATTTACCCTCGGATTGAACGGACAAGTGAATTACATTTGGCTTAGCGGTACTTTTAATGGCGGTAGCTATCATAATGAAGGACTTACGGGAACGGCATTCGGCAATATGCGATATAAGTTCGGCAAAGGGTTTGCGCTAACTTTCAATGCGGGCTATTTCAGCGGACAGGTAAACCTCCAGGGCAAATCAAACGATTATATTTTTAATCAATACCTGTTTTCAAGAGATTTTTTTAACAGAAAGATGACCATCGTACTCGTCGCCAATGATCCTTACGCTAAGTATTTTAACTCGCGTTCCTACATCAATGCGGCCCAATTCTATCAGACATCGTTCAATCAAAATTACTATCGTTCGCTCGCTGTGCGTTTTAACTTCAAAATAGGTAAACTCAAAGGCGACATCAAGAAAAATGAACACGGAATCGAAAATAACGACATAAAAAACAGCAGCAAGACGCCGATTGTAAACCAATAATTTTCGTCAGAACAAACAGCGCCCATTACAGGTAAAAAAGTTATGGCGGCTTTGGTGTATAACCGTTAGGCAGTGCTTTTGGCGCTTTCTGAGCAGGCTGCGGGGTGGTTGTCCGGCTTGAAACGATAAAAAAAACAAGGCCGAAAATTATAATCAACGCCACGGCGGCCAACGCAACTGCCTTATAACTAATATACCCCTTCGGTGAGGATACGGGGCTAATCGCCGGTTCGTTCAGCAATTCTGCTTTCCCCCTAAAAACGTAGCCCCTTTCGGCACGGTTTCAATGATCATTTTGTGGGTATCGTTTAATATTTTGCGCAGAAACGAGATGGCTTGGGTTAGTCCGTCGTCACCGCCACCGTAGCCATTCCATATTTTTTCAACAATTTCTTCACGGGACACCAGGCTGCCGCTTTTACTCACCAGCAGGCAAAGTAGTTTCATTAGCCGCGGTTCCAGTTTTACGGTGTTGCTAACCTGGTTGCTTAACGGGATTACTGTGAATTCGTCATTTATCGTATAGGGCTGAATAAAAAGTTTTTACTAAGATAAGTGATTCCATTGAACCAGCGTAAGGTGAAGACCCCGTTTTCCCTGCAATAAGCACATTAAGGCAAATCTAAAGCTATTCTAAAGGTATTCTGAATATTGCCTATTGTTAGTTACCGTTAAGTTTGAGTCAAATTTTTAAAAATGCGTAAACACAAATTTTTGCTGATGTTGCTAATGGCGCTTATAAATTATTCCGCGTTAGCTCAAAAAAATATATTGCCCGGCCATTGGGAAGGCGCCATCAGCAGGCTGGGCTCAGTCCAGTTGTTGAAATTTGATTTCATTGCCGTTGGTGATTCTATCGAAATTCAGTACGATGACCCGGTTAGGGGTTGCTACCGTTGCTATCTTGAAGGCGATCAAAAAATTGGTGTCAGCGACAGCGTATTTGACATCAATTTTGGTTACGCGAAATTTAAGTCCTTTTTCATATAAAAAAAACGGGGAGCCGGGACCCGGAGTCTTTTACCATTGAAGATTTTTCATTTTTAAACGGCGGCATAAAATTGGCAGGAAGTATTTATAAGCCAAAAGGTACAAGTAAATACCCCCTGGTGATTATGATACATGGGTCGGACGAGCAAACCCGGCGGACAGCCTATATACGGTCCCTGGTATACGTGCTCACAAAAAATCGTATTGGTGTTGTCGTGTATGATAAGCGGGGCGCAGGCAAATCAGGAGGTAACATGCGTAAGGCAACATTTGAAGATCTTGCAGGCGATGTATCCGCCTGCATATCGTACATTCAACAAAGAAAGGACTTGCCGGTTAGTAAACTTGGCCTGTTTGCTACGAGTGCAGGGGGATGGATTGCACCGGCAATTGCCAATAAGTTCCGCGCGGTCGAATTTGTTGTTTTAAATGCAGGCCCGGCAGTTTCAACATTTAAGCAGGACATTGACCGTGTTGAGTTTACCATGAGGGCAAACGGTTTCGGTGAAAAAACAATCGATTCTGCATTGCAACATTCCAGGCTTTACTTTGATGTTGTTAGAGCTGACACTGGCTGGGAGAATTTGAAAAAATCGGTTGAATTATTTAAAACTAAAAATTGGGCAAAAGAAGATAACCTGCTTCAACTGCCTGAAAAGATGGATGATGACGATATGTTATGGTGGCGCAGCCATGATTATGATCCTGAAAAAGAACTGAGCAGGATGAAATGCCGGGTATTGTCGTTGATGGGCAATAATGATAACCTGGTTCCTCCGGCCACGAATATGGCTTTAATGGAACAATACCTCACTAAGGCCGGATGCATACACAAAATTGTACTGTTGCCTAAGGCCGGGCATAATGGCATTCCTTTTCAAACGCTGCTTGGCGGAGAATGGAAATGGCCCGAACATTACTGGATATGGCCCCAACGCCCTGCAACGTACGATGAAGAAATAATTAACTGGATAAAGGGCGATAGCCATCGCAAATAATATCGGCAATAAAAAAAACCACCCATCCCGGCAGGATGAAAATTTGTACAAATATTTTGAGCGATTTCCCATTTGGAATATCATTTTAATCGCCTATCTGTGTTGTTAATTAACTTGATTTTTTAAGTAGGCAATAGCCTCGTTTAATGTCTCATCAATTTTTGAGTGTGAATTTTTGTCAGTCACCACATCAGGTTTAATAGGGCCGTGATATAACTTTCCGTTCCGGTCGGCCATTACGGTTGAAGCCAGCTTCATTCGCGCTCCGTCCATCAGATCGAAATCGCCGTTTCCAGTTGTTAATCCCCATGTAGGTTGCCCGAACGATTTGGTTTTCGCATTACCTATAAATGAAATGACCACAATTTCTCCCGAACTGCCGGTTCTTGGCCCCGTAAGCACTGCTATGGGAAGCGGCCTGGAAATGGTTGCAGGATCTGAAGCATCGGCTATATAGTCTTTATATGACCATGATGATTTTCTTCCATTAGCATCCACTAAATAACCAAGCGTATCCGAACTAAAAAGCGGGCCAAGCCCCGCTATCATTGGCTCCATGTTTCCGCCCATATCTTCTCTAAGATCAATGATCCAGCCTTTTAAACGCTGTTTATTCAATTTCTTAATTGCGTTTTGTAGCGTATCAGCATAAGCCCCGATCAGTTTTTTGTTCGCACCCTGAAAAGCCGGGACCAAAATGTATCCGCAGCTATCAATAAGCTTATATTCAGCAAAGGTTATGTGGCCATTTTCTGCTTTGTAGTCCCCAAATTTGGCCACTTCTCCGGCTTTCATAAAAAATGAATGCTCATCGCCGAATGGCCTTAAGGATGAGATCAAATACTCCACAGCCGGGTAACAATCAGCATAGTTCTTTGCCGGGCCTGCAATGAGCAAAGCATCTTTTTTTAAACTTTCAATATTTACCGAATCTCTTACGAGTGAATTTTTTTCAATCGTATCGCAAGCCGAAGAAATATACTTTATCGCCAATTGGCTAGGTGTTCGCCCATATACAGGAATGATTAAGACTTTAAAATCATCGAACCTGGCTGTGCCCTTTCCGTATAAAATCGCTCCTATTTTTATTTTAACGGCGCCTAAAGGGCATACGATTTTAAGCGTGTATTTTTTCCATGAACTGGTGCCAAATACCCAATTAAACGATGCATAGCCCATGTCTTTATTCCCTAATAATTTGCCCTCAGGGCCATAAATGCCAATATTCAGGCCGGCACCTTTGCCATCCACATTTTCAGAACTGATTTTTGCAGAGACCTCAATGATTTGTAATTCTTCGGTTTTTCCCATGCATGCTGATTGTTCAGCAAACCCAACTGAAGACGTTGTTTTTCCGTTAATCAACAAACAAGGTCCTCCGTCATAATAACCTGCGGTGCAAGCACCCTTGCCTCCCCAGGATAAATCCCAATGACAAAGCCCGGTTTTAGAAGTGTCGCAGGATTGTGAAAAATCAAGATTATGAAATAATTGTGCGTAAGTATTGGAAAATGATATGATCAACACCATGCCAAAAAAAAGAATAGCTTTCATAAACCAAATGTTTAGCCTGCAAATTAAGTGGGAGTTTGTTTTAAAAAGGTGTATTTTTATAATTCCGAACCTAATAATTGGGGTTATGTATGCAAATTTGTGGTCAGTATTGTTAATTGCTTTTGTGTCTCAATGCATTTTCCTGATCGCCTCGCTGTCGGTTAGACCATCAGCAAACCAAAAGGCTGGGCGCCTGCTTATCGTGTTACTGGCTATTTTTCTTTCTATAAATCTCAGCAACCTTGCTGAAGCAATTTACTTGTATCATAAAATTCATGGAATCACGAATCTGGGCCGGGGAATGGTATTATTGTTAGGTCCGGTTCTGTATCTGTATGAATTGGCAATCTTAAAACCAACGTTCAGGCTTAGGGCATCTCATTTATTGCATCTTATTCCTTACCTCACTGCCATAATTTTGATCCGTATCCAGGAAAGATCAGTATCTGATCAAACAATTATTGCCACAATTGACAGCCTGATGGAAGGAAAGTTAGTGATGACATGGGAGGGCATTGCGTGGTTTGTATCATATTTTACCCATCTTTCTGTTTACATCCTAATCATCCGTAAGGAAATTGTTAATTCAGCCGCGAGTCCCCGTTTGAGTTATATTATCCCTTTAGAACAGCGTTTAGCCTGGTTAAAAAAGTTGATGATGGCTTTCGGGCTTGTTGTGGCGGTTTTTTTTGGGATAATAATTTATATCATGGTTACTGGCTTATATACTATTAGCGGTAATTTTATCTATACGATGTCTTTAGGCCTCATGGTATACCTGATTGCATTCCAGGCCATCTCAAACAAACACACTTTAAAGCCCGATTTTGCCACAAAGTATAATTCAAAAAAAACAGATTGCGGTGTTGAAGAACAAATTCTGTTAAAGGTGTTGCAATTATTCGAACATGAGAAAGTATTTCTTGACCCTGAGCTAAAAATCGCCGGCCTTGCCAAAAAAGCGGGCATTACTTCACATGAGGTCTCGCGGATTATGAATGAGAAGCTAAATAAAAATTTTAATGAACTGGTGAATTATTACCGTATTAAAGAATTTAAGACCCGATTGAATGACCAAAAATATACACATTACTCTATCATGGGTATTGCCTATGACGTTGGTTTTAACAACAAATCATCGTTTAATGAGGCTTTTAAAAAACAAAATGGCCTTACTCCGTCGGAATATCTAAGACATCGGAAAATTTGACGATTACCCTAGGGTTAGCTAAACTCAATTCATTTTTTGATATTAAAAAATTTCTTTTAGGCGCCTTAACATCTGCAATGCGATTGTCGAATGCCCATCCACGATCCCGATGATTTTGGAGCATCCTGAGCCGGTTGGGCATGTATCCTAAAATAAAATGGCAAAATAATTATGCGGCGGAAAAATGCTAATCCTTTCGGATAGGCGGCGCAGACTAAAGATTTTTTTATAAAAAAGCTTTAACCTGAACAGCAAAGGGAGCCGCACTAAGTTTGACTTGAAAACAAGCGCGTGTTGTCAGGCAATAATATTAAAGAACGCTGTCATCCACACAGTTGCCTTAATATTTCTACTTAGCCGCCTCAATTTGTTTAATCGCGCCATCTACCGCTTTGACCGAAGCATCATCATTCAATTTAGACCGGTTAGTCTTTATGTCCGCCAACAACTTGGTTCCAACCGGTGCCGCACCAAATTGTTTATTGGTTATCGCCCAGTCTCTTATCGCGGCAATTCCTTGTTGCGCGTCAGCAGGGTTACTTAAAACTCCAACCATATGGGATAAACTTCGCACCATAAGAAACTTAATCTGGCTTTCGTTAAACGTCCTGAACACAAATGGCCAATATCCGTCACTTCCATTTGCCGCATAAATAGTGAAAATCGCTTGCGTCAGATCACCTTTGTTGTCGTTCTCAAAACCTTTGGCTAAATCTAAAGCCTGTTTTGGATCAAGCGCATTTATTGCCATCAATGAAGCGCCTTGTATGGCGTACGACCCGCTGATCAGCGCCTTTTGATACATAGCCATATTCCCGGCAATCTTTAAGCTTCCTAAAACGGCGATCGCAGCGGCGCGAACCAGGGTATTTTCATCAGTTTGTGCCAGCGATGTTAATATTGGCAAAGCTGAATCATGTACGGCCGGGATGTTCATTTTCAAAGAGTCGATGGCTTCTATACGAAGGCCATAATATTTATCCTTGAGTGCCCCGATCATCACTTTTTGGGCGTCTTTGTCAGTCTGATGTACGGCCGCCGTATCGATGGCCTCCAAACGGTCGAGATATAAGGGGGCGTTGAAATATTGGAATGCAAATTCGCCGACAGTTTTCTTATCGGTTTTGCTGCACAACAAGGCTTTATCACCATCTACGTTTACCAGGTCTGGTTTCGACGCAACGTCGAATGTTAAGGTATCGGCTTTATCGTTTATCCAAACTTTGTGACGTTCTTTTTTACCGCCCGCATAAACATCAACAGCAATTGGCAGCTTAAATAGCTGACCATCCTGGGTTTGCTGAATATAAACCGTTTCTTTTTTGGCAGCTTCATCCCATTTATAGCCGATGTTTAATATGGGGTGGCCGGCCCCATAATACCACTGGTTAAAAAACCAGTTTAAATCAAGGCCGCTTGCCTCTTCCAGCGCCAGGCGCAATTGCTGGGCCTCGGCCGCTTTAAAAGCGTTTGTTTTGAGGTAAATATTCACGCCTTTAAAAAACGCTGCATCGCCTAAATAATTACGCAGCATATTTAATATACGACCGCCTTTGTTGTACGATACCGCGTCGAACATATCCTCTCTATCGTCATAATAAAACCGTACCAGGTTTTTGGTATTCGCGCCTGGTGTAAATAAATAGCCCTGCATGGCCTGGTAACTGTGCGCATCACCTTCATCTTTGCCATACTTATGCTCCGCCCAGAGCATTTCGCTGAAATCCGCAAAAGACTCGTTTAAGGTGAGGTTGCTCCAGCTTTCAGTGGTTACCAGGTCGCCCAGCCATTGGTGGAACAACTCATGCGCAATTGATGAGCGGCCAAAATCATAATAAGCATCGATCAGTTCGCGGTGGGTTTCCTGTACCTGTGAGCCGTGAAGGGTGGCAGTAGTGTTCTCCATTGAACCGCTTACATAATCGCGCACCACAACCTGCGAGTATTTGTTCCATTGGTAGTCAATGCCCAGTGTTTTTGAGTAAAATTCTATCATTTCCGGGGTCTGGCCGAATATCTCCTTTGCGTAAGGAGCATATGCAGGCTCCAGGTAGTAATCTACGGGTTTATTACGCCAGTGGTCATGATAAATTTTAAAGTTGCCCACCGTCATCATAAACAGGTAGGGGGAATGCGGTAGATCCATTTTCCAGGTATCGGTACGGGTACCGTCGCCATTTAATTTTTGCGACACCAGGCGGCCGTTTGATAAGCTAACATATTTTGCCGGCACTGTCATGCTGATTTCTTCAGTGGTTTTTTGTTCAGGCTTGTCAATGGTCGGGAACCATGCCGAATTGCTTTCGGTTTCGCCCTGGGTCCATATTTGTACAGGCTTGCCTTTTTCCGTGCTGTCGGGGTTAATAAAATACAAGCCTTTGGCGCCATTGATGGCTGCGCTGCCCTTTGCCTTTAATTGATCCGGTTTCGAGGTGTAGCTAATATAAATGGTATAAGTTTCATTATTATGATAAACTTTATCCAATTGGATAGCCACTGACAGGCTATCATCATACCGGAATTTCAACGGTGTGTTTTTACCATTTTTTACAATGGAAACATTGTTGAGGTCCATGCCCTTTGCATCCAGCCTAAGCGTATCCGTCGGGTAAAAATGAGGCTTCAGCGTCACCCATTCTTTACCAAACAGATAGCGTTTTTTATAATCAAACCGCACATCGAGTTTGGTATGAACAAGGTCGTTGACCCTTGGCGCCGTTTCGCGGTAGATCTTCATTAACGGATCATCTGTTTTAGCCGGGGTTTGCGCACTGGCTGTACATAATGGTAGCATCGTAACGATGCCCGAAAAGATGAATGCCATAAGTGTTTTAATTTTTATCATAAGTTTAATTATTAACCTTTTCCTTTTGTTGGGATGAGTTTTGTTCTGGAATTAAAGTATCTCCATTTCAATGGTGTTTCATTTAATGGCGAATAAAAAAGTAAATATATTTTTTTAAAAGCTTCGAAAAAATACTCCTTAAGGGGGGATATTTTTAAATAGAAAGGTAATATTTAAGCGTAAGGTAATGTAACATCAGTTTTATCTTCCATGTTCCGTCCATCTTCGCCAGTCGTTCATAATCGATAAACTTAAACTTATTGATTATAATATTAGTGGTAGCCATCCTCATTAAAAATGTCATAAATAGTTACGTCAGCTCTAAAAGGCGCCGCATGGCCGGGATCATCATTTGGCATCATTAATTTGTTTTATGGCTTCGTCAACAACTTTTGCTGAGGCATCGTCATTCAATTTGATGCGTTGTGTTTTTATATCGGTCAACATACCAATCACGACGGGTGCGAAGCCAAATTGTTTAAATTTTATTCCAAGGCCCTTCAGTGTATTGATACCTTGCTGTGCATATTCAGGTTTGTCAATACGCCCTGTCATTGCTGCAAAATTCCTTACCACGTTACCGATGAGATTAGCTTGTGCATTAAAATCTTTAAGCACATATGGCCACTGTTCACTGCCCCCGCTGGTTGCGTAAACCGCAACAATGGCTTGGGAAAGGGCTCCTTTATTGTCTTTTTCAAATCCTTTGGCCAATGACATCGCCTGGCCAGGGTCTAACAAGTTAATAGCAATTAAGGCGGCACCTTGTACAGCGTACGACTGGCTGCTTAAAGCCTGTTTAAATAGGTCCATATTGCCGGATACCTTAAGTTTGCCCAAAACAGTAATTGCTGCAGCCCTTACCAAAGTATTTTCATCAGTTTGCGCTAAAGAAGTCAATACGGGCAACGTGGCGTTATGAATATCGTCATTGCTCATTTTTAATGCATTGATAGCTTTTATACGCAGGCCATAATATTTGTCTTTCAGGGCGGCTATCAGTAATTTTTGAGCTTCTTTAGCAGTCTGATTTGCTTTTGCAAAATCAATAGCTTCAAAACGGTCCATGTATAAGGGCGCATTAAAGTATTGGAAAACAAACTCGTTCAGTGATTTATTATCAGTCTTCTTTGTGAGCAATACCTTATCGCCATCCACATTGACCAGGTCGGGTTTCGAAGCTACATCAAATGTTAAGGTATCGGCCTTGTCATTCATCCAAACGTTATGGCGTTCTTTTTTACCACCTGCATAAATATCAACGGCAAAAGGTAATTTAAATATTTGCCCATCCTGGGTTTGCTGCAAATAAACGGTTTCCTTTTTGGCGGCATCGTCCCATTTGTAGCTTATGTTTAATAGTGGGTGGCCTGCACCATAGTACCATTCGTTAAAAAACCAGTTAAGGTCGCGCCCGCTGGCTTCTTCTTCGGCCAAACGTAGTTGCTGTGCCTCGCCGGCTTTAAATGCATTGGTTTTCAGATAGATATTTAAGCCCTTAAAAAATGCGCCGTCTCCAAGGTAATTACGCAGCATATTTAAAATACGGCCCCCCTTTTGATAACTAACAGCATCAAACATATCCTCCCTATCATCGTAATGGAAACGCACAAGGTCTTTTGTTTTGGCATCCGGCGAATTCAAATAGTTTTGCAAAGCTGTATAACTATGTGCATCACCTTCATCTTTGCCATATTTATGTTCGGCCCAAAGCATTTCGCTAAAATCAGCAAACGATTCATTTACGGTTAGGTTACTCCAGCTTTCGGCAGTTACCAGGTCGCCGAACCACTGGTGAAACAATTCGTGGGCAATGGTGCTTGCCGCGAAATCGTAGTATGCATCCAAAAACTGGCGTTTGGTTTGGTTCTCAAATTCGCCGTGCAGCGTAGCCGTAGTGTTTTCCATCGCGCCGCTCACATAGTCGCGCACC
>Ga0207042_1003_pt2 | contig 65772 bp, 60 predicted proteins | sample Alteio_BWMinCont_70_FD_153310 | JGI IMG/M metagenome (GOLD analysis project Ga0207042, IMG submission 153310) | Enriched cells from forest soil in Barre Woods Harvard Forest LTER site, Petersham, Massachusetts, United States -... | ecosystem: Environmental > Terrestrial > Soil > Temperate forest >... | reverse complement strand
GCCGCACCATGCAGGTCCTGAGTCGCCGCACCAAAAACAACCCAGTACTGATTGGTGAGCCCGGCGTCGGAAAAACCGCGATCGTAGAAGGCATCGCAGCACGCATTGCCATCTCAGATGTTCCAGAGAGCCTCAAAGACAAAGAACTGCTTTCTCTCGATCTGGGCTCGTTGATTGCCGGAACAAAATATCGAGGAGAATTTGAAGACAGGCTAAAAGCGCTTATTCAAGCCATTCAAAAAGAAGAGGGGCGGCTTATTTTGTTCATCGACGAGCTACATACCCTGGTCGGAGCAGGCGGTGCCGAAGGGGCGATGGATGCTAGCAACATGCTAAAGCCAGCGTTATCTCGAGGTGAGCTGCGCTGCATCGGAGCAACGACGCTCAACGAGTATCGAAAATACATCGAGAAAGATGCTGCGCTCGAGCGTCGATTTCAGCCAGTGTTTGTTGATGAACCTTCGGTCGAAGATGCTATTGCCATCTTACGTGGTTTAAAAGAGCGTTATGAATTGCATCACGGGATTCGCATTACGGACAACGCTATCGTAGCAGCATGCACGTTAGCAAACCGTTATATCACTGGCCGCAAAATGCCGGACAAGGCAGTCGACTTGATTGACGAAGCAGCAAGTGCACTCAAGATGCAAATCGAGTCTGTCCCCGAAGAGCTCGATGAAATGGACCGTCACATTGCTCGACTCGAAATCGCGCGTCAGGCGCTCGTGCGTGAAAAAGATCCAGCAAGCGCACAACGCTTGAAGGAAACCGAAAGGGAGCTGACAGAACAAAAAGAAAAGGCTGCCTCGCTGCGTGCTAAATGGCAAAACGAGAAGGGTCACCTCAAAGATATCAAAGACATTCGCACAAGGGCAGAGAAGTTGCGCCACGATATCGAAATGGCACAACATCGCGGCGACTTCGAGGGAGCCGCACGCATGCAATATGGCGAGCTCTACCAACTCGAGGCTGAACTGAAGGAAAAAGAGCAGGGTTTGAAACAAGCGCAAAGCACCAAGACATTTTTGCGAGAGGAAGTTTCCGAGGAAGACATCGCGCAAGTTGTCTCGCGTTGGACAGGTATCCCGGTGCAAAAAATGCTCGAGGGCGAAGCCGAGCGGCTGCTACATATGGAAGAACGACTCTCGGAGCGCGTAATTGGACAAAAAGATGCCATCGAAGTGGTCAGCAATGCCGTGCGCCGCAACCGCGCAGGTCTCTCGGACGAGAGAAAACCAATCGGCAGTTTTCTTTTCCTCGGTCCAACAGGCGTGGGCAAAACCGAACTTACCAAAGCGCTCGCCGAGTTTCTCTTCGACGATGAGCACGCGATGGTACGCATCGATATGTCCGAGTACATGGAGCGCCATGCAGTTGCTCGCCTGATTGGCGCGCCTCCGGGCTATGTAGGCTACGACGAAGGTGGCCAGCTCACCGAAGCGGTTCGCAGACGGCCCTATTGTGTGGTTTTGCTCGACGAAGTCGAAAAAGCGCACCATGATGTCTTTAACGTTCTGCTGCAAGTGCTTGATGATGGGCGACTCACTGATGGCCAGGGACGTACTGTTGATTTCCGCAACACGCTCGTTTTGATGACCAGTAATATTGGCAGCCAATACCTACTCGAGGGCGTTACATCAGCAGCCAAGGAGTCGGTGCTTGGCGAACTGAAGGCGCGCTTTCGACCAGAGTTTTTGAATCGCATTGACGATATTATTCTTTTCCAAGGCCTCGATCAAAATCAGCTGACGGCCATTGTTGATATTCAACTCAAGGACGTCGAGAAGCGCCTAGAAGAAAAAGACTTGAAATTGACGGTAAGCCAAGAAGTGAAGCAGCGTCTTGCTACGCTTGGGTATGATCCGGCTTATGGTGCAAGGCCGCTTAAGCGGGTGATTCAGCGCGAGGTGATTGACCCGATTTCGACAGCGATGCTGCAGGGCAAGTATAAACCGGGCAGCACCATTGAAGTTGGGCTTCGAGGGGAGAAGATTGAACTGCGCTAACTATCACAACTACCGATTGTTTTTGCTATCAACGCTTATGCCAATATGACAGGCCGGACCAAATAGATGTCATGGCGAGTGTCATGCCAACCATAGTCTTGATACCTGCTATCATAGAATTACCGCCGCTTCCTGACAGTATTAGTACGGCAAAACCCCCGGAAAGGATAGATACTACCAGGTCTTCACCCCTGGAAGTTGTCGGACCGCAAAAAGCCATTTGGAGCATGAACGCTCCTGGGTTGTCTGTTTGGCAAAAAGCTGACGCCTTTGGCGCTGCCAGCATCAAGGTCATGACAGCTACTAAAATAATGCTCTTGGATGAATAATTTAATTTTTCCATTTCCATTTCCATTTCCATTTCTCCATGTTTATTAATGATCGTTCATTTATTTATCAATCCAATTGTTTTCTGTCAAGCAGAAAAAATGGGGAAGCATTTTCTAGTTCCTATGTTAAAATGATGGAGCAATCATTCATTTATGGGAGCAACATGAGCCGACCTTCCAGAAAAACCGAAATTCGAGAAGCCGTTTTATCTGCCACCCTGAAATTAGTGGCAGATGGCGGATTTCATCAAAGCCCCATGAGCAAGTTGGCGGAACAGGCCAAAATTAGCGTGGGCAGCATCTATATCTATTTCCCAAGCAAGGACGCGATTATCGCAGAGTTGTTTGAAGAAATTAGGAAAAGGATGCAGGAAGACGCACTGCGAAACTATGACGCAACGGTCGACGTGAAGAAGCGTTTTGAGGTTCTTTTTTTAAATATCTGCGACTGCTATTTGAGAAACAAAGAGTACATGATTTTTTTAGACCAGTTCGCCATGTCCTCTTACAATAGATCTTCCTTGGATGCCTTTTCAGATGAAGTGCAAGCAGTATTTTTAAAGCTCTATCAGGACGGTATCCAATCTGGCGCCATTAAAAAGCTGCCCTTCGACATCATCGCTGCGCTCATTCATGGCCCGATTATTTATTTATTGAAGAAGCATCATATGGGTTTTACCAAAGTTGGTACGCAGGCGCTTATCGGTCTAAAAGACTGTGTTTGGGAATCAGTTAGGCTTTGAGTACGGGCTGTCTAGATACCCTGCACGTCTGGCTTAGTCCCATAAAAATATCTCTCAACTGGGTCTATTTCCGGTGCCCGCTGTTGTTCTTCTTGCGTGTAAACAAAGGGACGACACTCATCACTACCAAAGGGTAGCGCGTAGGTATCATCTAGACGACAACCTCCCAGGGAACTCATTATAACGGCTAGCGCTCTTAAAACAAATGTCGCCCCACCCACTGCAAATGATGCACCCAAAAACTCTAAGGCCACTCCGGTGCGTGCTAGATATACAGAACCTACAGCCGCTATTCCTAATGAGGCAGAAACTTTGTATCCGTGCTTAACAAGCCAACGAACGGATGATGGTACCGTGTGAGGTGACTCAGCCTCTGCGTAGCTGGTTGCAGGAAGAACTAAAAAAAGTGAAATTGCTAAAGCAAAAAAAGTCTTCTTCATAAAATTTCCTTATTATTAAATGATTACTCACTTATATCTTATTTACGGTGGAAAAACAGAAAAAGCAAGACCCTGTGCCTTCATCCATAAATCTGGTTCTTTTTCGATGTATTGACAATGTCATGACATATGTTACAATATTAAAATGAAGAGCGATATTCTACAGTTACGATTATCACCGCCTCAAAAGGAGGCCATCCGGCAAGCTGCAAATGCCTCTCACATAAGCATGAGTGAGTGGATTTTAAAGAAACTTTTCCCACCATCCTCCGATGCGTTTTGGCGGTTGGTGAGAGAACTAGAAAAGCATGAAAATACCGACAAACAGTCACTTGCGTTGGCGAGCTTAAATGACTTTTTGAATGGGTTAGCCAGCATAGATTTTCCTGTGGCGGTGCAAAATATCCCCCCCAATCACATTGGAGTCTACGTAGCCAACTATCTCGCAGCAATGCTCGAAACGGCAGCACACAGATTGGGCGTGCCCCCACCCTCTTGGGTGCGCGAAATTAGGGCGCTCTCCACGCCGGTGTTTGGGACTCAGCTGGAAAGCTTGAGACTATACCTACTCACGAATTCGCCTCTAGCATTCCGCAGGCGAAATATTTTTATCGACGCAACCATCGGAGATCGTGTCTAATGCTCGCACTTTCAAAGAAAGACATCGAAAAGCTCTTCGCCGCGCTCAATCAAGAGCTCCAGCGCATGCAAGTTGTGGGCGAACTCTACCTAGTGGGTGGCGCTGTGATGTGCCTGGTATTTGAGGCAAGACCATCGACGCGCGATCTCGATGCATTCTTTCGCCCAACATCGCAAATTCGAACGGCTGCTGCCAATGTAGCATTACAAATGGGGATCGAAGAATCCTGGCTAAATGATAGCGTCAAAGGATTTTTGAGTGATACAGGTGAATTTAACAGCTATCTGGAGTTACAAAATCTTCGTATTTTTGTGGCGAAGGCAGAATATCTTTTTGCGATGAAATGTATGGCCATGCGCATTGGTGAGGAATTTAGGGATCTCGATGACATCCGATACCTCATTCGGCACTTGGACATCCGCTCCTACCAGCAAGCGCTTATCCTAATCGAGCAATACTACCCACCCACGCGCATACCGCAAAAGACGCTCTATGCTTTGGAAGAGATCCTGCAGGCAAACTAACTCTCGTTCGTTTTCGAGCCCTGCAGCAGCTCGCTTATACGCGCCGCGCGCTCCGGCGAATCATCACGCACAAAGACCAGCTCCGGTGCAAGCCGCAAACGCACTTTTTGTGCAACCTCATATCGCAATGCACGCTTCTCTTCTTCCAGCGCCTTACCCGCGCCCTTCTTATCTTCCTCGGAGCCGAACACCGAGTAGAATATCTTCGCAACAGTCAAATCGCTATTCACCTCGACCGCACTGATCGTGACAAACCCCGGCAACGGAGTCTTAATGCCACGGATCAAACGCTCCGAGATAACTTTACGAATCTCTTCGCTCACTCTTTGACTGCGAATGGACACTCTATTTCACCTTCACCCTAAGCCGCTGCCGGCGCAGGCCCGGAACCATCTGTGGGAGGTGCCTTCTGGTAAGCACTCGATCGAATCGCCTCGTCGAGTTTAGCCGCCACATGTTTTTGCTCGAAGCACTCGATAATGTCGCCCTCGGTGAGCTTCGTGAAGCCCTCGACTGCCAAGCCAAACTCGTAGCCTACACCTACTTCACGCACATCATCTTTGAAGCGCTTTAGGCTGCCAATGTTGCCTTCGAAAACAATCTCTTTGTCGCGACGTACGCGCACTTTAGCGGCACGCACAATCTTGCCATCGAGCACATAGCAACCAGCGATATTACCAAGCTTGGCCACCGGGAACACCATGCGCACTTCGGCTTTACCCAAGTAGGACTCCTCGATCACCGGAGCAAGCAAGCCAGCCATGGCTTTCTGCACTTCGTCGAGTACGGCGTAAATGACGCTATAGTTGCGCACATCTACTTTTTCCTGTGCTGCCAACGTTTGTGCTTTACTATCAGGCTTGGTGTTGAAGCCAATCACAATTCCCTTCGAGGCAACTGCAAGATTCACGTCGTTCTCAGTAATCGTGCCTACACCGGAGTGGACAATCTCAACGGTCACCTGCTTGGTAGACAGGTTTTTCAATGCAGCAACCAACGCTTCCACCGAGCCATACACGTCGGCTTTCACAATCAAGCGCAAAGCCTGACCCTTATCCTGCGGCGTAGACTGCAAGAAGTTTTCCAAACTCATGCGCGAAGTTTTGAAAAGCTCTTTCTCGCGATTCTTTTGTGCACGGTGCAAACCAATCGTACGTGCAGCCTTATCATCTTCGAGCACATTAAATCTGTCGCCAGCAGTGGGCACACCAGAAAGACCCAAAATCTGCACTGCAACCGACGGGCCAGCGCTCTCGAGTTGTTTACCGTTGGAGTCAAACATCGCACGCACACGCCCGGTAAACTCGCCAGCAACAATATGATCGCCAGGACGCAAAGTGCCTTCTTGGGTCAATACTGTCGCAATGGGTCCACGACCTCGATCGAGCTTCGCTTCGATCACCCGTCCATTCGCACGCTTGCTTGCATCCGCTTTAAGCTCCAAGATCTCCGCCTGCATGGCGAGGCCATCCATCAGCTCCTTCAAACCTTGTTTCTTCAAAGCTGAGACGCGATACATCTGGACATCACCGCCCCACTCTTCGGAGACAACACCATGCTCAGCCAATTGCTGGATCACACGCTCGGGCTTGGCGTCCGGGGCATCCATCTTATTAATGGCCACAACCAAAGGCACTTTCGCGGCCTTGGCATGGTCAATCGCTTCTATAGTCTGTGGCATCACACCGTCATCTGCAGCGACAACGAGCACCACGATATCGGTAACCTGTGCACCACGCGCACGCATCGAGGTGAACGCCTCATGACCAGGCGTATCCAGAAATGTCACCATGCCTTGCGGGGTCTCTACCGTGTAGGCACCAATATGCTGGGTGATTCCACCAGCTTCTCCGTCGGCCACATGCGTCTTGCGCAAAGCGTCGAGCAAGCTTGTCTTGCCGTGATCGACGTGACCCATGACCGTAACAACAGGTGCCCGCTTGAGTAGCTGCTCCGGAGCACTCGCTTCTTTGTCGAGCAATTCCGTCTCTTCGAAGGCCGTGTTCTTGACTTCGTACTCGAACTCTGATGCCACAATGGCTGCAGTGTCGGTATCAATAGGCTGGTTCACGGTCACCATCATGCCCATACCCATCAGTTTCGTGACAACCTGGCCCGTCTTGATCGACATCCGGTGCGCCAACTCATTGACGGTAATCGGACCCGTGAGCTCAATCACCCGCTTATGCGCTGCAGCTTGGGTAATCTGCGTCTTGCCACCACTCTTGCGAACGCCACGCTTCTTCTTGCCCGGAGCCAACCACAACTCGTAACCGCCACCCTTCAGCTCTTTGCGCTCTTTGCCTTCAGTGTAATCGTCTTTGCCTTTCTTTTTTCCAGGCTTTTGTCCGGCTTTGGCCGCGGCGCCTGACACATCAACCATCTGTGTGCCGCCACCAAACGCGTCGTGTGTGACTTTAATCTCGCGCACTTGCGGGAATGCTGGGCGACCACCTGGCCCCGGAGCGCCTGGTCTTGGTCTTGGCCTAAATGTACGGCCCTCGGAGGCGAGACGTGCGCGTATGGCGTCTGCGTCAATCACACGCACCACGTTGTTTGAGCCGTTTGCCGACGCCGCAGGAGCAGGGGGGGCTACTTCGGTGTGCGCTTGCACTTCAGCCTGGATCGTCACGTTGTCGTTGGACTGTTCAGCCGACAAAGATTCGGGTACGTGCTCATGGATCCGCTCACCTTGCGTCTCAACTGGCTCGTCATGAAAACTTTCCTGTGGCACAGCCTCGGGCTCTTCATCTTCTTTGTGCCGGCGACGAAGAACCGTACGGGGCTTCAAAGAGGCTCCGCCACCCGCCGATGGCATCGACAATGCGGCCATCACTGCAGGCTCATCAATGGTGCTGGAATGGGTACGCGCGACAATCCCTTTCGCGGACAGCTTCACGATCAGCTCCTGATTTGACATGTTGAGCTTTTTCGCAAGCTCATGTACCCGTATCTTGCCCATTCACACTCTCCTCGATCGCTGCAGATCGCACATAACTTGTTCGCTTATACGCCCTTTTAGCAAAGCAACAACACCCGTCTCCCCACGTCCCAACGCGTGCCCCATTTTCGCTTTGTCTGGTCCGGGCAAAACAGGCACCGTCATCTCGCCAATTTCGCGAACGGAATTCTCTGTTAGATCTTCTGCAATCACGATAGCCAAGCAATTACCTGTTGGCACTTGTAAAAGCGCTTTGGTACGTCCAGGCACGCACTGCCCCACTTTGAATGCGAGGCCCAAGTTCTCTTCCGCGCGCTTCATCAACGTTGCCTTCACTTGTATCGCCAACGCCTGCGCGTCAAAAACGACTGGCGCTTCAAAGGCCCGCGCAAAGTGGCCTCGCTTAGCGGCGACAGATAGGCACGCGGCATCCGCGCATAGGTAAGCACCGCGCCCGGGCGCCGAAGCCTTAGCATCGAAAAGAACCTCGCCATCGTTGGCACGCACAAAGCGCAGCAAAGACTTCGCAGGCGCAACGGTGCGACACGCAATGCACATGCGTTCGGTCTCACCCGATTCTTTGCGCTCCGACACCTTGCTCATCTTTTGCTTATGCCTCGATAATCTGTGCTGCCAATCGGCGAATCTCGCTTGCGCGTTCTGAAGATAGACCTGCCGCTACCAGACGCTCAATGCCAGGTTCTGAATAGATATCGACCACGTCGTCTAAGCATGCATCGCTCAGAATTTTTTGTTCGTCTTCAGAAAGACCAAGCGGCGCCAAATCAAGCGTCCCGAGGTCATCTAGCACGAACAAAAGCTTCACCTGCTGACGCGCGACAGCATGCGCTTGCTCTGCTTGCAATCGCTCGAGCTCCACCACACCCTTGGCATTTTCTCGAATGCGTTCAGCTTGCTCTTTCTCGATGCTGGGCAGCGACTCCAAGAAGCCGTCTTCCGCAAGCGCGACATTTTCGGCGCGACGGAACCCGTGATTGTAAAGCGTTTGGATTTGAAACTCGGAGAGACCTTCGATGCGCGACAACGAAGCCCAAGCTTGGTCTTTTTCCTCCGCAACGCGGCTCTCGCAATCGATATCAATCTTCCAGCCCGTCAGCTCGGCAGCAAGACGCACGTTTTGTCCACGTCTGCCGATGGCAAGCGACAACTGGTCATCTGGCACGACAATCTGCATGCTATGCGTGCCTTCATTCACCAGCACACGCGTCGCCTCAGCTGGAGCCAAAGCATTGCACACAAATCGGGCTTCATCCTGATCGAAGGGCACGATGTCAATTTTTTCACCGCGCAACTCTTGCACAACCGCCTGCACACGTGCGCCCTTCATACCAACACAGGCACCCACCGGATCAACATCTCCGTCTTTTGAGCTGACAGCGATTTTGGTGCGGAACCCAGGCTCTCTGGCCACACTTTCAATTTGCACCACGCCCTCGGCAATTTCCGGCACTTCCTGCTCAAAAAGCTTCACAACCATGTTCGGATGTGCACGCGAAAGAACAATCTGAGCGCCTTTGGAAACTTCGAGCACATCGAGCACATAAGCGACTACCCGATCACCCACGCGAATATTTTCCCGAGATACTTGTTCTTTCACCGGAACAACTGCTTCCGCACGACCGAGGTCGACGATCATGCTGCCGCGCTCAAAGCGCCGCACAATGCCGGTGACCAACTCATCTTTGCGATCTTTGTACTCGCCAAAAACCACTTGGCGTTCGGCTTCACGCACGCGTTGCACGATAATTTGCTTGGCGTTTTGTGCAGCAATGCGGCCAAAGTCTTTTGAATCGAGTTTAATGCCGAGATCTTCGCCCACGGCATCCTCGGTCAACTCGGGATCCAGCTTCATGGCGCTTTGAAAGTCGATCTCAAGCGCTGGGTTGTGCACTTCTTTGACAATCTGCTTAAACTCATAAACCTCTACTTCGCCCACATCCACGTTGTAGCGCGCTTCAAGATCGGCATTTGGCCCAAGCTTCTTGCGCGCCGCACTGAGCATCGCAGCTTCGAGGGCAGAAATAAGCACATCGCGATCGATGTTCTTTTCTTTGCCAACCTGTTCAATCACAGAGCTTAAATTTAGGGGGTTGTTTTCCATATTTTCCCTCACCGTTTATTTTTCTTCGGCTTGTACACCTTCGGAAATTCATAAATCAAATTAGCACGTTGTATATTACAAAAGGGCGCGCGCAAACCCGCTCCCTCAGCACCTGCGATGTCAATTGTGACGCCATCGTCATCCACCTGTCGCAAGATGCCGCTCACTGTTTTAGCAAGACCACCACTCCCGGTCGTTTTCATGCGGATCGACTTGCCAAGGACTTTTTCAAAGTGACTTTTTTTGCAAAGCGGCCGCTCAAGCCCCGGGCTCGAAACTTCTAAATCATATTGTCCGGGAAACCAGTGATGCTCGGCATCTTCGACGTCGAACAAATCGCTCAAAAGCCGATTGATTGGCCCGAGCATTTCAAGCTGCAAGCTAGACCCATCGAGTCTATCGAGAAAAATACCCACAAGCCCTTGCCCGGCGCGTCCGCTCACACGGATGTCTACGAGTTCGAAGCCTTCTTGCTGCAAGAGTGGCTCGATCACCGAGCGAATTTCTTCCTCAACCTTGCTCAAAGGCACTATAAAGGGCTCAAGGGTGAACGTCTCATCACGCATAAAAGTCTACATCCCAGCTTTCTTTCGCTTCCGAAAAAAAGCCAAGTACGCCTCTCGCTTCCCGATTTTTGTGAAAAAATGGCTCACCCAAAAATGCGGCACAAACTGCAGGGTACCAGTCGAAGCTTTATGCCTAACAAAACTTCTGGCCCTTGTAAAGAGGTCGCCTGCCTACACAGTTACCGTAAACGGGTGATCAATGGCATGCACGTGCCATAGCTCTTCCGCACACCGATTCAGCAACTCCTCAAATCCCAGACGGGTGGCCGCAGATACTGCAATTGCCCCGAGTCGTTCGGCCCGGGACCTTAGCTCTTCCGGGGCGATCAAGTCGATTTTATTCATTACAATCAAGCGCTTGGCCGATGTGAGCCCTAATTCTTCCAGCACGGCGTTCACCACCTCTATGTGTTGTTCTCGATCTGGATCCGTTCCATCCACTACGTTGAGCAATAAATCTGCTTCGTGCAACTCTTCAAGTGTTGCACGAAAGGCATTGATCAAGCCCTCAGGAAGATTGCGAATAAAACCAACAGTATCTGTGATGATAACTTCCCTCTCCTTAGGAAATCTAAGGCGGCGAGAAGTCGGATCCAGCGTCGCAAACAGCGCATTTTTCACATAAACCGACGCGCCAGTCAGCGCATTGAGCAGCGTAGATTTCCCGGCGTTGGTATAGCCCACGATGGCAATGGTTGGCACTTCGTTTTCGTTGCGTTGACTGCGCCGGAGCTTTCGCTCACCGAGCAGTTTCTCGACCTCTTCTTCGAGCCGCGCAACCTTGTCTTTGACTCGGCGCTTATCAATCTCAAGCTTGGTCTCTCCGGGACCCTGCCCGCCAATACCGCCACTCAGGCGAGATAGTCCCGACTGCTTTTTGGATAGCCTTGGCAAAGAATATTTGAGCTGCGCCAACTCGACCTGCAGCTTGCCTGGCCTGCTGGTCGCGCGACGCGCGAAGATATCGAGGATCAACATCGTGCGATCCAGAATCTTCAGATCGGTGAGATCCGTGATCGCATTGAGCTGCGAGGGCGAGAGGTCACCGTCAAAAATAACCATCTCCGCGCCCTTATGCAGCGCGTGCAAGCAAATTTCCTCGAGCTTGCCCTTGCCTACGATCGTACGCGGGTCGAGCTCGGGTCGCTGCTGAATCACCGTGTCTACCACCCGAACGCCCGCGGTTTTGCACAGCTCCTTCAACTCGCGAAGAGAAGACTCCCATACTTTTTTGCCCGTCGTGTAGACCCCAACCACAACCGCACGGTCTCGCTCATTCTCGAGATGGGCATCTTTCACATGCTCATCAAGTGCCTTAAGCTTGCTCTCTATCTCTTCAAGTGAAGCTGTAAGAGCAAGATCCAAGTGATGAATATCTCGAAACAACTTTTCACTATGCCTAGCCCTCTCCCCTGGTGACAGCAACGCCAATGCCACTTGGCCAGGCAAACCATCTGGTTGCGCTTGCACTTGCACCACGGCATCAAGCTGCAGCTTCTCTAAGTCGGTGATGAAATCCGAGTCGACATGATATGCTCCGGAGCGATTTTCCTTCAATGGCTTTGCAACGGCAAGGCGCAAACCACGGAGCCTGCTCGTACCAGCACGCACACGACCGACATCGGGTAGATAGAGCGGAGAAGATGGCGCAGACAACATCACGCTGGTAATCACGCCCTTGCGATCAATGAGCACCCCAACCATTCGCCTGAGCGCAGCGGATGCCTCGCACAAAGAGCGAGCCAGCTCCGGCGATAAAAACACATCCCCTGTGACGCGCTTGCTATAAAGCTTCTCGAGACTCTTGATTTGACTGGCCTTGAGGCCGTTTGTCTTTCCAACTATCTCTTTCATGCGAACCTGTTCAGGTAGGTGTACCCACGCGCAATAGCTTAGCGGATTGACCGCCTGCATCGCCATCAAGATGCAAAAATAAACGCATTTGCTTCATAAGCGTTTCACGGTCTTTGCGCTCAGATAAATCAAGGCGGTGTTCGTTGATGATTTTGGTTTGCATTTCTTTCCACTCATCAAAGGCTTCGGCGCTGACTTTCTCGAAAATTTCTTGACCGATTTTGCCCGGAAAAGGTGGTGCTTCTAAACCCGGAGCTTCGCGTTTCAATCGACTACATATAACAGTGCGAGACATGACAAAATTCTCTCCAAGCCTGAGTTTACATGAATAATGGCATCTGACTATGCCCGGTTTGCTGGCGCTCTTCGCGGAATTTCTGCTTCTGACTTTCGAGCTTGCGCAAGATTTCTTGCGCCCTATCTAGAACTGGTTCCGGCAAACCAGCGAGTCTAGCCACATGAATCCCATAACTCTGTGTAGCGGGACCTTCTGCCAACAAGTACATGAAGGAAATCTCCCGCTCAGACTCCTGCACGGCAACATGCATGTTTTTGAGTCGTGATAGCGTCTGACTAAGCACAGTTAGCTCGTGATAGTGGGTGGCAAAAAGCGTTCGTGCGCCCACGCGGTTGTGCAAATCTTCTGCGACTGACCATGCGATGGATAAGCCGTCGAAGGTGCTAGTGCCTCGACCAATTTCATCGAGCAGCACCAATGAATTAGGCGTGGCGTGGTTCAAAATATGGGCGGTTTCCGCCATCTCGACCATGAACGTCGAGCGACCAAGACGCAAGTCGTCGGAGGCACCGACGCGGGTAAAGATGCGATCACATATGCTTAGCTGCGCGGCTTTTGCCGGGACAAAGCATCCCGCCTGCGCGAGCAGCTGAATGAGCGCAACCTGACGCATGATGGTGCTCTTTCCCGCCATGTTGGGGCCCGTGATCAGCAAGACTTGCATGTTATCGCCAGCAAGCTGCACGTCATTTGGCACGAAGGGCTTTCCTTGCTTTTCACTGAGCGACTCGATAATCGGGTGACGTCCTCGCACAATGTGCAAGCAGCGTGATGAGGCTGGTAAAACTTCCGGCCTGACAAAACGTCGAGCGTCGGAGACTTCGGCGAAAGAGCAAAAAGCGTCGAGCTCAGCAAGCAACCTCGCGGTTTGCAGCACCCTATTTGCATGGGATGCTAGCGTTCTGCGAAGCACATCAAACAATTCTGCTTCTCGCTCCGATCTTCTGGCCTCGGCGGCAGCGACTTGCTCTTCTAATCGGGCCAGCTCCTCGGTCACATATCTTTCGCCTGACGCCACCGTTTGTTTGCGACGATAATGCTCCGGCACTTTTGCCAGATGGGTTTTGGTGATTTCGATGTAGTAGCCAAACACGCGGGTGTACTTCACCTTGAGGCTTGCAATCCCCGTGAGTTCTCGCTCACGTTGTTCGATGTCGGCAATTTTTGCGATGCCGCCGGCACTTAGATCGACAAGATCATCCAATACTGGATCATGGCCCTGGCGGAAAACACCGCCGTCTTTGAGTGCGTACGGGGGATTCGCAACAAGCGCCCTGTCGAGGAGTTCATGCACATCTTGTAAAACATCTATGGATGCACGATTTCTCAACGTTGGTACATTTGCCTCGAGCAGCGCTGACACGATCCCCGGCAACTCCCCGATGGAATCCCGCAAGCTCGCAAGCTCTTTCGGCGCTACACGCCCGCTCGCGCACTTCGCCGTGAGACGCTCGATGTCGTAAACCGCCTTGAGTTGCTCTCGTACAAGCGTGCGCACATTAGGCTCATCATAGAGCGCCTGCACCACATCAAGCCGCCCGTTGATCACCGCCAGATCAGTGGATGGCGATAGAAGCCACTTCAAAAGCTGGCGGCCACCCATCGCAGTTTTTGTTTTGTCTACCACATGAAGGAGCGTGCCTTCTCGCTTTAAGTCTCCCGGAGCGCCTACCAGATCCAAGTGACGCCGGGACGTTGTGTCAATCAACAATTGCCCGTCGATGGCGTAGGGCCTGGGCGTGCGAATGTGATTGTACAACGCACCCTGCGTTTCCAGCACATAGGAGAGCACGAGCTCGGTGGACAGCAATGCTGCTTTGCTCGCGTATTCATCAAACCATGGATCGAGAACACCAAGCGACCCGGCAAGATTGGGCTTTTGCGAAGACAAAGAACGTGTCTCCAGCCGGCAGCTCAAATCAGCAAGACATTCTTTAAGAGCCAGAGAATCTGCCGCAACAACGAGCTCCGAGGGTGCAAGAATCGCGATTTCTTCGAGTAGCGCCTGCTCCGACTCAGTCACCGTTGCGATAAATTCTCCAGTCGAGACATCGAGCGCACAAAGCCCAAAAGTGCCTTGTATCTCTGTTACTCCAGCGAGATAATTATTGACGTTTGCTCGAAGCCCTTGTTCATCCATCACCGTTCCCGGCGTCACCACCCGGGTAATATCGCGCTTCACAATTCCCTTGGCAAGCTTCGGGTCTTCGAGTTGATCGCAAATGGCAACTTTCAAACCTTCCGCAATCAACTTGGCAATATATTGTGGCGCCGCCTGATGGGGAAAGCCCGCCATGGGCATGCCGCCCTCTTTGTCTTTGTCGCGAGAGGTGAGCGCCAACTCCAAGATTGGCGCTGCACGCACAGCATCATCGCCAAAAAGCTCATAAAAGTCGCCCATGCGAAAGAGCACAATGGCGTCTTTAGCTTTGGCCTTCGCGTCCATCCATTGTCGCATCATTGGCGTGAGTTTATTTTTCAAATCTTCCATGACAGTCCATCATGCATGAGCTAAGGTTCGCGGTCAAACCAGATTCGGATGTTGGCGTATGTATGGTCCACTTCTCACCGACTTTTACCAGCTCACAATGGGCTACGCCTATTGGAAATCCGGCCTAGCCGAGAAAGAAGCGTGCTTTCAACTTTTTTTCCGCAAAGCGCCATTCTCCGGCCAGTTTGCCCTTGCTTGCGGGCTGCAAGATGCCATCGATTTTTTGCGCGGGCTTCGCTTTCGCGATGAAGATATTGCCTACTTGCAAAAACTTGGTTTTGACGAGAAGTTTCTTGCGTATCTTTCTAACATGCGCTTTTCTTGCAGCGTTGATGCGGTCGCAGAAGGGACAATCGTTTTTGCTAAAGAGCCCATTTTGCGTGTGACGGGGCCCATTCTCCAAGGTCAGTTGGTGGAGACGCCGCTCCTCAACATGATTAATTTTCAGACGCTAATTGCCACAAAGGCGGCCCGCGTTTGCTATGCGGCACAAGGCGACGAGGTTATCGAATTTGGCTTGAGGCGCGCGCACGGCCCGGATGGCGGACTTTCTGCCAGTAGAGCTGCTTATATCGGGGGCTGCGATTCCACGTCCAACGTGCTGGCTGGGCAGCGCTTCGGCATTCCCCTCCGAGGCACCATGGCGCATTCTTGGATCATGTCGTTTCCCGACGAACAACATGCTTTCGATACTTATGCATCAGCATGGCCAGGGGCATGTGTTTTGATGGTGGATACCCATGACTCACCAAGCGGGATAAAAAACGCGATCAAAACTGGCAACCTGCTTCGAGCAAGGGGGCAGGACCTATTGGGAGTTCGCCTAGACTCCGGGGATCTTTTGCAACTTAGCAAGGTCGCCCGCGAGGAACTCGATGCTGCAGGTTTTGCTCACACAAAAATTATCGCAAGCGGTGATTTAGATGAATACAGCATCACCGATTTGAAAAAACACGAGGCGCCCATCGACACGTGGGGAGTGGGAACACGGCTTGTGACAGCTCATGACGATCCAGCGCTGGGTGGCGTTTATAAACTTGTGGCCATTAAAGATGAGCCCAATGCCTGGCGTCCCTGTGCAAAGACTTCGAACGATTCGGAGAAGTCTACGCTGCCAGGCTTATTGCAAACACGGCGGTTTTTGCATGATGGCAAGTTTGTTGGCGATTGTGTCTATGGTTTGTCTTCAACCCACACCTCATTGGGTGAGGAAACAGATTTTGTCGACTTGCTCAAGCCAATTCTGAAAGCTGGGCAAATTCATGCGGACCTACCGACTATCGCTCAAGTGAAAGCCAATGCACAAAGAGAGCTTGCATGCCTCGATGATCGGTTTAAAACGATTCGTCAGGCGAGTCCTTACCCCGTGGAGGTGAGATCGTGAAAAAAGCGCTTATCGTTGTGGACATGCAAAATGACTTTATGCCAACCGGCTCTCTCCCGGTAAAAGAAAGTGATGAGCTCACTCAGCTCATCAACCAACTCATGCCGCGCTTCGATTTAGTGGTCGCGTCTCAAGACTGGCATCCAGCCGATCACGGGAGTTTTGCCAGCCAATACCCCGGCAAAAAGCCCGGGGAAACTGTGATACTAGATGGCCTCGAGCAAATCCTCTGGCCACCACACTGCATCCAAGAAACCAAAGGCGCTGAGTTTGTGGAAGGACTCGAGGTCAAAAAGATATCTCATGTGTTTCATAAGGGTATCCACAAAAATGTCGATAGTTACAGCGCTTTCTATGACAATGAGCACCGTCATGCGACTGGCCTCGGGCGCTTTCTTAAAGCACAGAAAGTGACCGATGTTTATTTAGTCGGCGTCGCTACCGATTACTGTGTCAAATACAGCGCGCTCGATGCCTGTGCTCTCAGGCTACGCACGCACGTGATTATTGATGCTTGCCGGGGCGTTGAGCTGAAGCAGGGCGATGTCGAACGAGCGATCGGAGAGATGAATCAAGCAGGAGCAAGAATCGTCACGCACAGGCACATGCTTTAGCAGTCTACACCCACCGGGCAATGATCGGAACCAAACACATCGGGCGATATAAATGCCCGCTTGACTAACTTTGCTGCCAGCGGACACGCAAGCACATAGTCGATGCGCCAGCCCACATTACGCTGACGCGACCAAGCACGCTGGCTCCACCACGTATACCGGCCGGGGCTTTGATCGAACACACGAAACGTATCGACAAAACCAGATTGCAGCCAACGCTCGATCTCTTCTCGTTCTTCAGGGCGAAAACCACTGGTCTCCTCATTTTCTTTGGGCCGCGCCAAGTCGATTTCGCGATGAGCGGTATTAAAATCACCCATCACAATCACTTTATCGCCCTGTTGCCGAAAAGTCTCAAGCTTCGCATGCAACCTGCGATAGAAAGCCAGCTTATACGGAATACGACTATTGTCGCGATCCTTACCGTTGCCATTTGGAAAATAAACGTTGGCGATCACCAGATCGCCATAGCGCGCGATCACCAATCTACCCTCGGTGTCGAAAGACTCTTCACCGAGTGAAGTCTCGATCGCGTCAGGTTTGATCTTGCTATAAAGACCAACGCCACTATAGCCAGGCCTTTGTGCCGGCACAAAATGGGTATGCCAACCTTCTGGCTCGCGCACCAAAGGAGGCAGCTGATGCGGATGGGCGCGCACTTCTTGCAAGCCCACCACATCTGCGTCAGAAGCCTGCAGCCAGTCGAGAAAACCCTTGCTGGCAGCAGACCTCAGGCCATTCACGTTCCATGAAACAATTCGCATGGGACTACGCTTGTGCCTCCAGCATGCCAGCATCGTCGCGCGGCGGAACAGCTTCTGGCTTCTTGCCTACCGGCATCGCGTTGCTCGCCATGGCCTGTGCCAAAATACGCTGGTGAACCTCGAGCGCCAACTCTGGATGCTCAGAAAAGTAGATGCGTGCGTTGTCTCGCCCTTGACCAATGCGCTGACCATTATAACTCAGCCACGAACCGCTCTTTTCAATGATGTTCAAGTCCACACCAAGGTCAATTATCTCGCCCTCTTTGAGCACGCCGTGCCCATAGAGAATGTCAAATTCGACTTCTTTAAATGGCGGCGCCACCTTGTTCTTCACAACTTTCACACGGGTGCGATTGCCAATCACCTGCTCGCCTGCCTTCAACGCACCAATACGGCGAATATCGAGACGCACCGACGCATAAAACTTCAGGGCATTACCACCTGTAGTTGTCTCTGGGCTGCCAAACATCACACCAATTTTCATACGCAGCTGATTGATGAAAATCACGCACGTACCGCTGCGCGAAATGGTCGACGTTAATTTACGCAAAGCCTGGCTCATGAGCCTGGCCTGCAAACCCACATGGGAGTCGCCCATTTCGCCTTCGATTTCTGCCTTCGGCACCAATGCCGCCACCGAGTCGACAACGACCAAATCAAGCGCGCCCGAACGTACCAGCATGTCGGCAATTTCCAGTGCCTGCTCGCCAGTATCGGGTTGCGAGATCAACAAATCTTCTGTGCGCACACCGAGCTTGCGGGCATAAGTCACGTCGAGCGCATGCTCCGCGTCAATAAATGCGGCCACACCACCACGTTTTTGTGCTTCTGCAATTGCATGAAGCGTCAACGTTGTTTTACCACTGGACTCTGGGCCATAAATCTCGACCACGCGACCACGCGGATACCCACCTACACCAAGCGCAATATCAAGCCCAAGTGATCCCGTAGGGATCGATTCGATGTCAGTCACCATGCGCTCGTCGCTGCCCAGACGCATGATAGAACCCTTACCAAATTGCTTTTCAATGTTCGCTACTGCCAAGTCCAGCGACTTGGTACGTTCTTTGTTGATCGCATTCATTTCTTTTGCCCTATCTCTTGTATGGTTTTTGCACCGGCACCCTAAGCTTCCACTTAGGCCACTGCAATCGGTCAATGTGTACTAATTGCTTGCCGCGCAGCCAAGGGATCGCCCACATCCGAAAATACGGTAACGCTCTCCCGCTGGCCATAGGTGTCGTCTTCGCGTGCCATCATGGTGATCACGTTGACGCCGGGCTTCAACGGAACATCAATGGCGAAATCTACTTTGGTCGGCCCATTCATCATAAACGCGTTGTAGTAAATCTTTTTGTCGTTCACAAACATGATGGCATCACGCAGCGCTTTCTCGCTAGATACCTTGACCTGCAGCCGGAAAGTCTTCTTGCCAATAAGAGGCATTTTTTGCCCAGCAGCAAGTTGGATAGTGGGCGGAATACGTTGATGTGTCACCTGAGGTGTTGCTTTTTTGAGAGCAGCTTTCTCTCGCGTCAACGCTTTTTGCACCGGTATGGTGATTTTCTCAGCCCAGCCATCACCCATAATTCCATCGTAAAGCTGCAATTGCAACTTCGCCTCATCTTCTGCTTTGCGGAGCACAAATGATAGGCGCGCAATGTCCGACTCGCCGGGCTTCAAAGCCTTCAATTTTTGCCTACCTTCTGCAATGAACAGCTCGCCGTCGCCCAAGTTCTTCAGCAAGACGACTGGCTCCTCGGCTACGCCAGCGCCAACATTTTTCACTTGCACCACGAGATTGACCATCTCATCAACTTGCAATGTACCATCGCCATTGCCCGTCTTTTCATCCTCGAGATAATAGCTATGTGCCAGCTTTGGTCGCAATCCACCCTCGATCACAAGGGGAACATCGAGGTTTAAGAACTCATCTTTATCATTTCCCTTGAACTTGACTCGCATAAAATCCCGACGGGTAAGCGCATCCTTGGGAATCTTCACTTCAACAGTCCAACTGCGCTTTTCGAGAGGCATCAGCTTGCCATAAATAAACTCCCGATCGGCAAATAACGATGTAATAGAATCGCTGAGCCCATAGAGTCTCCACACAGGCGTCTTACCAATATTTTTCACTTCAATGGTGATCTGCATTGTACCACCAGCCTTGGCGAGCGCTGTACCAACCACACGAGCAGAGATTTTTGTCTTCTCTTTGGCAACCTGACCCAGCGACCAATCGATGCCAAATTTCTTCAGACTCTGCGAAAGATGCTCAGTCTCTTCGACGCGCGCCTTTCCCACCACACTATGTGCGGCCGTTAGCAAATCGGCTCGGGTGTTGCCAGCTGTGGCGAACAGCACCCGTTTCGCAAAGCGAATTTCGTAATCGTCGTAATAACGTGATGATGTTGCCCGCTTCTCCAGTTCGTCATTCTCAACCTTTTCAGAGACGTAGGTGAGTTCTTCCGCTGGCTTCCTCTTTTGCGTTCTCTTGTCATCGAGGTGTGCTTCTAGATTTTCTTCCCTAGTACGTTCATCGAGAAACAAGCTCAAGCTCTGCTTATCGTTAGCCGTCACAGGATAGAGCTGCACATCGGGAATGATACCAACGGTCTGGATACTCTCGTTACCTGGCGTCAAATATTGCGCGATGGTCAACTTCAGCGCGGATTTATCAGGGAAGTCGTACAGCATCTGCACGGAACCCTTGCCAAAAGTTCTTTGCCCAATCACAAGCCCGCGATCCCTGTTCTTAATGGCACCAGCTACAATCTCCGAGGCAGAAGCGGAACCACCATTGACCAACACCACAATGGGCAGCTTCGTTTTTTGCGGCCCTGGATGCGCTTCTTCTTCTTCACGCTTGTCTGCCTGCGCCCCTTGCGTGACCACCACCACACCGCCATCCAAAAAGAGATCCGCAAGCTGCACAGATTGATCGAGCAAACCACCGGGGTTGTTGCGGACATCCATGATAAGGCCCTTCAAGTCTCCACCGGCTTCTTGACGCATCGCATCGATAGCTACTTGCACATCCCGCGCGGTGTTGCCATGAAATGCCTTCACCCGCACATAGGCGATGCCACCGTCAAGAAGCTTGTGCGAAACCGAATCGACTTTAATAATGTCGCGCACAACAGTGATACGCCGCGTATTCGACTCTCCTTTACGCAAAATTGTCAGCACGACGGAAGTTCCTGGCTTGCCTCTCAGCTGATCTGCCGCTTCATCGAGAGCTAGGTTAATCGTCGAATTCTCATTAATCTTGGTGATTCGATCCAACTCTTTGATACCAGCTTTATCTGCCGGCGTACCTTCCATTGGGCTAATCACGGTCAAAAAGCCGTCACGCAAACCGATCACAATGCCAAGGCCACCGAACTCGCCCTTTGTGGCGACTTTCATATCGCGCGAAAATTTCGGCTCGAGAAATACAGAGTGTGGATCGAGCTTGCTCAACGCACCATTAATCGCCGCGTACTCTACTTCCTGCTGATCAACATCCTTCGAAAAGTTGCTTTCCGCAAAGCGAAAAATATCGCGCAGCTTGAAACTCAGATCCCACAGAGATTTCAAACCCTTGATGGAGAACAATTGGCTTTTTTTGCCCACTTGCACGAGAATCTGCTCGCTGCCCTTCTCCGTCACCACAAATTCTGGAACGCGTTGTTCGACTGCCTCGAGAGCAGCGAGCAGCATGGCCCGCGAATCAAAGCGGTTGGGCTCGACATACTGCTCCTTGACCAAAAGGACCACGCGATTAAATACGCGCATGGTCGACAGCCGATGTTTGTTTTCGACTGAATCAGCCGACGACAACACCATCGCGCACAGCAAAAGCGCGACGGTGAAAAAGGCAGTTCGCATCGCTGTCTTCACTGGGCTACTTGGCTGGTTTGACAACCGCTTCATTTTCTTTTTTAGAGATTCCATAGCGAATGAGGGCCTTTAATACTTCGTTGCGTTTCACTTGACCGAGAATCTGTTTGATATCTTCATACACAGTTGGATCAATTAGCAATCGTCCAACCGTCCCCTCTCCTCTCTTAATCCGGGCAAGAATGGTTTGCAAATCACTCGATGCCTCTTTCAAATTGCTAAATATGCTCTTTGACGTGCCATTCGCTTGTAGATCTTTGAGTATTTGCCCAAGTTCATGCAAGTCATCTTGCACGCTCGCAATGGTGAGGGCACCCTTGGGATCATACATGAGCGAATGCACAAGGCTCTCGCCATTTTCGACCTGGTTTAAAATCGCATCGATACGTTTAGTCGCATCACGAGTATGCGCAATGGCCTCACCAAGATCAGCAACACCCTGTTTGACATCCTTGCTCACCTTGCGATCATAAATCAGCTGATGCACCAAACCACCGCCATTTTCAACTTCAGCGCTGATATCCCTAAGATGGCCAGCCGCTTTTGCAAGCGCGGTGTCACCACCCTCCTTGATAAAGCCTTCAATGAGCTTACGCGCGGCAGCAACACCTGCAGCAACGTCATTCAGAACATCTCCAGCCTTTGCGAGCTCTTCATTGATGTCAACGGGCGGCACCGATTTCACCCAGCCACCATCCTTTATCGGCGGTTCTTCCGGTGTTCCGAGCGTCACATTAATATTCTTATCACCTAGGAGTCCCTTGCTATCGACGCGCGCCAAAGAATCTTCCCGAATCCATGGCAACATACTTTTCGAAACGCGCAAAACTACCGTCACTTCTCTCGGATGTTTGGCACCTTTAGTGGGTGCAAGCGAAGGAAATTTAATTTCGCTCACATGGCCAATAATGACGCCACCAAGCAGCACCTCCGCCCCCACTGCCAAGCCAGCCACGTTCGGAAACTGGCATCGCACGTGCGCAGAAGTGTCAAACAGACGCCGTTCTCTTCCAATCAAGAAAATAAAAGTAATGAGCAGTAAAACCCCAAATGCCACAAAGAGGCCAAGTAGTACATCTAGATATCGACGCTTCGCCATGGATCACTAAACCTCATCTGCCAATTTCGGATCTCCCGCCAAAAAACCACGTACAAAACGATTCTTGCTGTTCATCAGTTCATCCATCTTGCCACATTGCAAGACGCGTCCACCCTGCAAAAAAGCCGCACGATCACTCAGCCGAACAGCCGAGGGAATGTCGTGCGTCACCACAATGCTGGTACAGTGCATTTTCTCTTGCAGGGATAAAATTAAATCCGTGATGCGGACTGTGTTAATGGGATCGAGCCCGGCGGTTGGCTCGTCATAGAGAATCACTTCTGGGTCTGTCGCAATCGCGCGCGCCAGACCAATACGCTTTTTCATACCACCAGAGAGCTCCGCGGGCATTTTTGCGCTTGCATTTGGCAGCCCCACCCAAGATAATTTTTCTTCAACCTTTGCTTTGAGTTCCTTTGAGGAAAGCTGCAATTGCTCCCGCAGTGGGTATGCAACGTTGTCGAATACACTCATAGAATCGAATAAAGCAGATCCTTGAAACACCATTGCCACCCGCTTTCTCACCGACAAAAAGTCTTCGTCCCTTGTAAAACGAGCAACATCCATCCCGTCAAACCAGATTTCGCCTTGGTCTGCGTCTAAGAGCCCAATCAACATCTTGATCGAAACTGTTTTCCCAACTCCCGAAGCACCAATAATCGTCAGCGTTTCGCCTCGATTCACTTCGAGGTTAAAGTCATGGCAAACATGCTGGGGCCCAAAGGATTTATAGACCCCCACGTACCGAATGATCGGGTCGTTCACACCCGCGGTGTTCATGACTCCCCCTTCCTTGGAAGTTTAGCAGTAAACGGCAGATAGAATCCAGATGTTGTTAAAAAGTTCGTACATGGGAGCGAATTGCAAGAACGGCTGTCCAGGGAACATTGCAATAAAAAATCCCTTCGGGAAAACTTAATGAAGCCCGCACGCCCTCCGCATCATAGGCAAAGTCTCTGACCTGAAAACGGTGAGAAAAATTGAGCCGCAAATCAGCCTCCTGCGCCAGGTAGGGCGGGACAGAAACCCCAGCACACCGCGCATCGAGGGTGACCATCACCATACCCTGCTCAATAAGCTCACAAAAAGCCTCGAATTTTTGCTGTTCTACCGATGAGGGAGCCTTCTTTGCGCGCGCAAAGTCGACATGCACAACATTAGACTTTGAGTCCATGCTTCGTCTCATATTCTTGGTCAAGTTCGAGCAAGGAAGACTCTAAAACTTCTTTAATGGGCCGATTAAAACGCACGCGTTGCGCGGCAATTTCTCTAAGCGCGATCACTTGTTCGTTATTTTTAAAGCCGTCTACCAGAGAACGACTTCCTTTCATGAGCTGGCGCGTACGAGCAGACGCCAAAAGCACCAAAGCAAAACGGTTATCTAAAACTGCCAAACAATCTTCTACTGTCACGCGCGCCATGCAAACCTCATCCGAGCCCAAATTAGGGCTGAAACATAGGCCAACGATAAAAATAACGCAAGACCGGTTGCGTCTCACCCAAATCGGTTTATCGTGGTACAATTCCAAATGGGGGCGACCGGCTTCGACGGAGGGTGAAGACATTAGGCAGCACGTCGCGGGTTTCAGTCACCGCGTAAAAAGGCTGAAAAAACAATAAATGCTAACTCTAACACAGAGAGCGTTGCTGTTTACGCCTAATAAGCGTTAAAACAGCCATCAGTCCTGGGCGTGCCTGGGTATCAGGGTTCACTGGTGGTAAACAAAACAGGCTGGCACTTGCGTTTCTTTGGTCGGCGCGAGAGTGAGAAACAGGCCAAAAACGTTGTCACATGAGCCTGCCCCTGGGCGCCGTGGCACCGTACAAATCAGTGGGCTAAACGTGTAGAAGTCTTTTGCCAACGCTTTTCGGACGCGGGTTCGATTCCCGCCGCCTCCACCATTTTTGACCAAAGTTTGCCATGTCCACCTACAAAGGTGCATGCGCAACTTGTTCAATTCCACGGTAATCATCAGCAGCCTTGGCTATTTTGTCGATATCTACGATCTCATCTTATTCAGCATCGTGCGCATTCCGAGCTTAAAAGCGATTGGTGTGCCAGCCAATGAGCTGATGAGCAGAGGTGTCACCCTACTCAACATGCAGATGGGCGGCATGTTGCTGGGTGGCATCTTGTGGGGCATTTTGGGCGACAAGAAGGGGCGTGTCTCGGTTCTTTATGGATCCATTCTTCTTTACTCGCTAGCCAATCTGGCCAATGCGTTCGTGACTTCGTTTGAGGCCTACGCCGTGCTCCGCTTCATCTCAGGCCTTGGCCTTGCTGGTGAGCTTGGTGCTGCGGTCACGCTCGTAACCGAGCGCATGCCCGTTGCATCGCGTGGATACGGCGTTGCTCTCGTTGCTTCCATTGGGATCTTGGGTGCCATCTGCGCAGCGTTTGTGAGCAACGTGTTTTCGTGGCAGGTTGCCTATATTGTCGGCGGCGTCATGGGGCTCCTGCTCCTTGTCTTTCGCATGAAAATGCAAGACTCAGCACTCTTTCAAAGCGTCCATCAAGATAGCTCTATTAAAAAGGGCAGCTTCTTCATGTTTTTCACAAATAGGGCGCGTTTCTTTCGTTACCTCTCGTGCATTTTCATCGGTGCTCCGAACTGGTTTATCATTGGTATTTTAGTTGCCTTTGCGCCTGAAATTACCGCGCAGCGAGCCGTGCTAGAGCCGGTTATCGTTGGCCATGGCATTGGGTGGCTTTATTTTGGGCTTTCTCTCGGGGATCTCGGCAGCGGGTTTTTGAGCCAATGGCTGAAGAGTCGCAAAAAAATCGTCTTTCTATTTCTGGCGATGAGCATTCCCCTCATCGTTGTCTACCTGACGACAACCAACGCTCATGCAATCATGTACTATGCGCTATTTTTTGCGTTGGGAATTTGCAACGGCTATTGGGCCGTGTTCGTCACAATCGCCGCCGAGCAGTTTGGCACAAACTTGCGGGCGACGGCGACTACGACCATACCCAATTTTGTGCGCGGCATGGTGATACCGTTAACACTGAGCGTGCAGGCACTGCAAGGCCGCATCGGACTGGTCAACGCCGTCGCAATTGTCGGCTCAATCTGCTTTGTACTCGCCTACACAGCGCTGTATTTCCTCGAAGAAACCTACCACAAAGATCTTAACTTCCTCGAGACTTCCTAAGCGGCCTTTTCTTTATCCAGCTGGATAATCATGGCGCTGCTCAAAATAATCGCAGAGCCAAGCAGCTGCAATGGTGACACCGCTTCTTCAAGGACGATCGCTCCGACTCCGAGCGTCGTGACCGGCTCCAGCACAGAAATGATCGAAGCTTTGTTGGCCGAAATGTACTTCAGACCCGCCAGCAAAAGCAAAACAGGCAATACCGTGCCTATTAAGCTAAACAAGCTGATATGCACCCACATCTGCGACGTCGACGGTACAAAGAACGCCCCCCGCACAGCAACAATGTAAGCAATAAACGCGAGCGTTCCACCCATACACACGGTCAATGTTGCCAACACCGGCGGCAGAACACTTGTCGTTTTCTTACTCCAAAACACATAAATCGCGTAGGCGACCGCTGAAAGAATAGCCAAAAGAATGCCAGTTAAGTCAAGCTTCATGTTCTGTTCAAATGCAATCATGGAACAGCCCACGACGATAAGCGCCACGGAAATCAAAGTCACGCGATTCAGCGGTGTTTTGTTAATGCATGCAGACATCCCAACCACAAAGATCGGGTAGGTGAAAAAAATCACCATCGCGAGGCCAGTCCCGATCAACTTACTTGATTCGAAATACAAAGCTGTGCCCGACCCATAAACTGCACCGCCCAAAAATAGAAGGATCAAGAGAGCCTTTACGTTGACGGGTGACGTCGCGCGATGCTTCCAAAAGCTGGGTAGAAATGGCAGCAGCAAAGCGGTGGAGAAAAGAAAACGCCACAAGAGCAAATCGCGGACAGACAAACCTTGGGCCATGAGCTGGCTGCCGAAATATCCGATGGAGCCGTATAGGGTGCCAGAGAGGGCTGTATATAAGATGCCTTTATTCATTGTCTATTTATTGCCAGTTTAGATTTTAGTCTGCAACTCCCTGCTGAGATCATCCAAAAACCCGCCATCGGTCATATGACGTAGCATGAAGATGCTTTTCACCGTGCTCCTTGCCGCACAGATTTTGCATGCAGGCAACGAAGTCTATTTTGGCCCCGAGTTCACCTTTACCAACGATGCTGTCGTCAAGGCACAACGCCGCAATCCGGTTGCATCGGATGGCGCAGAATGGATGAATTCCCCCGTCAGCGATGGCTACGTGACGCAATGGAAAAGAGCGATTGCGGAGCAGCTGCGCACAAATTGCCCGGCGTGCAGAATTGTCGGTGAAGCTGAGTATGGCGGTGCAGCAAGAAACATTGAGTTTCGCGTGCTTTATCCCGATGGCTGGTGGTATGAAGTGACCACTGATCCCGCAGCCGTCGAAGTCAAAGCAAAACCCGCGACGTCTCAACAAACCGCGAGTCTGGCCTCCAGAATGCAGCGCGACATTTTTGATCTAGCGCGCTCTATTAGCCTTATGCCCCATCAATATCTTGGCAACGGCCACGTGAACATTAGCTTTACGGCGTTTCGGCAAAACCCATTGTTGCTCCGAAACTTCATCGTTGATTACCAGAATCATCCGACGCTCGCCATCGCGTCGCTGGGTAACGATCCTTATAATGCGCCGCCAATCGGTTTGCTATCGGCTCTAGCTAGACGTACTTTTGCATCTGTCATCAGACAGTTTGATGGGTTCGGGGCAAGAAGTAATTTCGATCTAAGTTTGTGGCTTGTGACAAACATCCAGGAACAGGTTTACACCGAGGCGTGGCAACCCCATGAATCGGTTCCAGGTAATTGGAGAAGGAAATTTCAAGCTGTCAACATGACGACGATCTCGCCTGCAATCCCGGAGCAATCGTGCCGAATTGAAATCCGCGGACATAGGCCCCAGCGAAGCGCAAACGAGTGGCTTTTGCTGGTAACGCTCTACGATGCCAAGATAAAATCGCTGCAGCGACTTCGGGCTCCGATTGCATTGAAGTCGGAGCAGGAGCTTGAGGTCAGCGTCGAAATTGGAGCACGTGGTCGCGTGAGATTGACCGACCGAAATCCGGCGCGAGCGAGGCAGGAGCTGCAGTCTTATGTCGAGGGAGCAGGTCTTGCTAGCGATGCATATTTACAGACCTTTCTGTAGCGGAACGGAAAATCCTTCTCGCAGCGCAGCATCATTCAATTTTTCATCCAAGCACAAAAATTGAACCTTCGACGGATTCTCTGTTCCAACTCGCGCCGACGCAATGTGACCATGGCTTAATTATGGTCACATTTATAGTCATAAGTCGATATCAGCGAGCCGATTGTGCATTGCCAAGATTCATGACAGAGCACGCCTTCATGAACGAAGCACAAATCTGGCGCCATTGCGGCAGCTGCAAAAACCCCATCGGGCTCTCCACAAAGTACTTCGCCTGCGAAGTTTCTACCTGTCGCAAAACGGCCTATTGCTCGATGGATTGCTTCAGCATGCACGTGCCGATTTTTCGCCACAAAGACGCTTGGGCGGAAGAACGAATGGCACCTAAGGTTGCCGATGCCGCCGAAGGAAGACGAATCGTTGCACCGGTGCAAAGTGGTCGCGATGATTTACCTAAAGACATTTTGATCGTAGCGTCTAAGCTCAAAGACTATATTCGCGCAAAGTCAGGCATGAACACATCGGCTGATGTGATGGGGCGTTTGTCGGAAATTGTGCGTTTGCATTGTCACAAAGCAATCGAGAACGCAGAGCGGGATGGGCGGAAAACGGTTATGGATAGGGATTTTTAGCTGGACGCTCAGAACTTAGAAGCGACGAACCCTGCGAGTAGCCACGAATGAAAAAGCGCTTCGAGTCCATAGAACCCACGTCTGTGGGGATCGATATAGATCCCAAATTGCTTCATTTATTTGCTCTAAATCTAAAAGAAAAACAAGTTACTGGTAGGGGCGCCAGACCGACGCTCACAGCACCGAAACATTAAGCGTCAAAAATGTCAGCCCGTAAAGCCACGGCTAAGTTGAAATGCGACTATGCTTGAACAACAAGCTCCGGGGTGCGCAGTGGTCAAAAAATCTCGTTCAAAAAACAAAAAGATGCTTTCTGAAGCTGACACCACGCAGATTGTCGGCGGCCTCGGTCATGTGCAAGATGCGCATTTACCACATCTGTCGGATTCAGTTGTGCATGAACAACCGAAGTTTGCTCGTGCGCCTGCCGCTCCGGGGACAACCCTGCGACCTGTAGATGCGTTTGTACCATCGTCACCAGCACATAGAAAAGTACAAGAATCGCTGGAGAAAATCGGTGAATCGGTATCGGTTCTGATGCGTGAGCAGCGTACGCCGCCTACGCCAAAGGACATTGGCGTGCAAATGAAAAGCCTCGAGGGTGCCGGCAAAGACTTGGCCATTCAGGCAGCGGCGGTGCGGCAGCATCCTGCGCTCGACGAGAAACACAAGCAGGTGCTTCTTCAACAAATCAGGAACATCGAAGTGAGAACGAAATTGGCTACAAGCGCGTTGCAACGTCGCCAGGGCCAATTAGATGCTCTCGCCCGCATGGAGAAACTTGCGGCGAGTTTTTCTAGCAGGCCACAAGAAACTGCCAAGGAGCTTCGCGCATTGTTGCCCGGCTTGACGCCCGACCAGATGGATCGACTTGCTCCAGCTGAACGCGAACAATTGAATCGAGCGCGTCGGGCCTTGCTGGATGATTTGAATAAGGCCAGCAAGGCTTCCGCAGGGCCAGCGCCGGAGTTCGATGCGGTTCTTGAAGCACTGCACAAGGTGGCTGTCCCGCTGGGTCGTGACGGAGCAGGTCTTCGGGTTGATCAGGCGAAATTTATGATTGGAGCAGCGCAAATCGGGAGTCAGTTAGCACTGCTAGAAAAATTTCAGAAAGAGCTGGTCCAACTCACAGAAATGCGTGCCGCCACACAAGCAGATGGGAATGCAGCGGTCGCGACGAAAACTGAGAACGCAATCGTGGCCAAGAAGGAGGAGATAGCGCGTGTCGCAGAGCAGCTCAAATCCCTAGCTGACCGGAGTACGAAAGACGTCGAAGCAGCTCCCAACCAAGCTAAAGCATTGCAAAACATAACCCGTTTAAAAATAAAATGGTTTGAATCCTTGTCAGGAAAACAAAGCGAAAGTACTCAGGCCACTTTGAAGTTGGCGGCCGATTTCGGTTTCGACGTCAAGAAATATGTTGAATCACTTGCGGTATCCGACGCGGGCATAGTTCGGTCTTATGGCCTTGAGCCCGTCAATAGCCAAGTACTTGAACGCCCGACGAGAGCCCAGCTGAACAAAATGCTGCTAGACGCCGCTGAACAAAAGGAGAGCTCTATCCATATAGTGCTTGTACCTGAACATGCGATGCTCATCGCTGTGGACCCGGCCACAAGAACCTATCATTTCTTTGATCCCAATTCTGGGCTTTACCGCCTTCCCAACCAATATGAGTTTGCAGAATACGTCTCCGACCATATTCGCGGCAGGTATGACTATGCTCACCCTCCTGGCAGTGACGTGCTTAGAATTTATCGAACATTAGAAGTAGGTCAGGTAGCAGAGGCAACCTCCCAACATGCATTGAGCAAAGGCGTTTGCTACGCCATGTCGGTGCACATGGCAAGGTGGCTTTTTGAGCACCCCGGCTACGATGGACCACTTTCCGCCGAAGCGATGGGCCTTGGGGATTTCAATGTGCAAAAACGCTTGGCGGAATCCGCCGAAAGAAATATGCGTTCGCAATATTATGAAAAAGCACTCGCAGAGTACGAGATGATAGCCCAAAGTCAAGATCACCGCTCAGCAGTCTTTCCTTTTATCGCTTTTGCAAAGCATGGCATCGTCTTTTCGCAAGATGCCGAATTTGCGCGTTTCGTCGATGCCTTTCGTGCAAACCGGTTCAGTGAAGTGCAATTAATTTTGGCGGAAAGACTCAAGCGAGACCCCGGTGACATCGGGCTACTTGCTTTGAAGGGCATTGTGGAATGCAAGATTGCCATCGCGCAACTATCACCAGAAGCAAAAAAGAAGCAAGAAGCAAGAATACAAAGGGCCCAAGACGACGCAAAGGAAGCTGCTAAATCCAGAGCGGAGAAAGCAACCAGGGGAGAAGTGTTCCATGTGGGATTGATTCAGCTGCGGCCGACGCAAGGCTAATTCAATTCACTCTGCAAGCATTCTGCTTTTGCGGTCCGCCGGCTGCTGGGCCAGGAGCCCGCAATCAGGTAGAACTAAACAACTTTGCAACAGCGTACAGCGGGTAAAAATGCACATCTCCGTCGACGGAATAGTTGCGCGTCGAAAATGAAATGCCATGAGGCACCTGCGGATGGGTATCTAAAAATGCGCGAAGACTGCGCAATGTTGCACCTTTGCCGCTCTTCACCTCGATGGGCAAGATTTGTCCTTCTCCGCTACTATCAACGTAATCGATTTCTGCTGTGCTTCCACGTGTTTCACGATGCCAATAGAAGAGGCCCTTTTTGGCAGTCGGAGAGCTATATGCAAGAAGCTCCTGCCCAATCAAGCTCTCGGTTATCCCCCCTTTGTTGGCAAGAGACTGCTCGGATCTCAGCAACCAATCCGCTGGTTTTAAACCCAAGGCGCGCTGTGCCAACGCAACATCTAAGAACACTGTTTTAAAACGATCTAAATTCGCCTCAGCCATCAATGGCATTCCTTGGGCCGCGGACTGAAACACCCGGTGCACTACTCCAGCAGTGCAAAGCAAATCCAAACACGGGCTAAGCTCGCGGCTGCGATAGCCGCCGCTCAACGAGGAGAATTTAAACAACTTGCCAAGATGACGCGGAATCTCGTCGAACAATAGCTCCACATATTTGAGCTGAAATTTATCCGCATACTTTTGAAAATCCTGGCGATAGGTGTTGATCAAATCACCCTGAATCTTCAAACAATTTCCCGCGTCTTGCGTATTCGCCCAGTATTGCACCGCCTCGGGCATTCCACCCACCAGCATGTACTCGCCAAGAAGCTTCAGCAATTGTGTGTGCACAGTCTCCGGCATCGGAGTGGCGGGCTCATGCGTCAAAATTTCATCTACCAAAATCTGCTTGCCATTCGCGGTCAAAAATTCGAGAAAAGACATCGGGTACATGTAAAGCACTTCGACACGACCAACTGGCAAGCCAGTCTTTTGAATGGCGAAATCGATCAAAGAGCCGGCAGCTACGACGTGAAGTTCGGGCATCATCTCGTGAAAATAGCGCAACGCCAAAATAGCTTTTTCAGATGCTTGAATCTCATCGATGAAGAGCAAGGTGCGCCCGGGGCGAATGGGTTTTGTGAGTTCCAAGGCAAGGTCACGCACGATACGCTTCGGATCCAAATCAGGTTCAAAAATTTGAGCCAGATGTGGGTAAAATTCAAGATTGATTTCGATCAGATTCTCAAACGACTTGCCGAGTTCCCGCACCGCGTGCGTCTTGCCTACCTGCCTTGCGCCGCGCACAAGAAGTGGCTTCCGGATTTGGGCTGATCTTCCAGGCGGATAAATGCTTGTCAATTGCGCGTTTCATGTGCCCTCATGGCTCAAAATCAAAGCAATTATGAAGCATTCATGGCTCAAAATCAAACCAATTTGTCGGCAAAAATGGTCTAAAATCGAACCTTCCTGCGCCAAAACTGGCTTCTCTGCAGAACAACAGCAATGAAGAAAATATTGTTGACCATTCTTTCTGCAACTCCCCTCTTCGCCGCCCACACACCACTCGGTGAACGCATCGAGATGCTCCAACAAAAAGTGGGCATGGGACAATTGTATCTCGAGGGCAAAGCACAGTTCCCCGAGCCCAAATCCTGCACACTGATTGCCAAAGATATGGACAGGCGTGCCGACGATGTGTCTCCATCGCACTCTGGCGAACTGCGCATCAGCTTCGACGGCATGCCAGCCGGCGCCTGGTTTCTTTGGTATGGTGAAGAGACCACCTCCGAAGCCGGCGGCTTCCTCAAGCTGCACGGCATGGACACCGTCCCCTGGGGTGCTGTTGTCGTATTGCGCGACGCACATCTTGGGCTAGACTCGGTCGAACTCCGCAGAGGTATGGCAACGAGAGACCGAACAATCGAAAGGTCTGCAACGTGCACCAACATGAGGTTGCCGAATGGCAGATGAAGTTAACTTCGACGGGCTCATCGGCCCCACACATCATTTCGCCGGGCTCGCGTTCGGCAATATCGCGTCGATGACCAACAAGGGTCGCATCTCGAATCCGAAAGCGGCTGCGTTGCAAGGCCTGCATAAAATGCAGGTCGTTCATGCGCTTTCAATCAAGCAAGGTATTTTGCCACCTGTGTGTCGCCCGGATTTCGCTGTTTTGAGCAACCTAGGCTTCGGTGATAACCGGAACGCAATTCTAAATAAGCTCGCTTCGCAGTCCACTGATTTTATCGCAGCGTTTTTTTCTGCCTCGAGCGTGTGGACTGCAAACAGTGCGACGGTATCCCCGAGCACAGATACGTTTGATAGGCGCGTACATATCACGCCAGCAAATCTCACAGCTAAATTTCATCGCGCACTCGAGGCTACTCAAACAACCGCCATATTTCGAGCAATCTTCCGCGATGAGCAGCACTTTGTGGTGCATGACCCCTTGTTCGCGAATACCGCTTTCGGCGATGAAGGTGCAGCGAACCACACGCGGTTTTGCACGAGCTATGAGCAGCCAGGGCTCGAATTCTTCGTCTATGGCCGCCAGGCTTTTGGCAAGAACACCATCACATCCGTGCGGTTCCCCGCGCGGCAGACGCTGGAAGCTTCGCAGGCTATCGCAAGGCGACATGGTCTTAATGCAGATAACATCGTTTACTGGCAGCAAAATCCGCACGCCATCGATGCTGGCGCGTTTCATAACGATGTCGTTGCTGTGGGCAACAAAGATCTGCTCTTTTGCCATGCCGACGCTTTCTTGCATCAACAAGATGCGATTGTAGAGCTGCAAAAGAGATTTCTGCTAACGGCCAAAAAGCCTCTCTCGCTGCTCGTTGTGGATGGCAGAGAGGTGCCACTTGCGGAAGCTGTAAAGTCTTATCTGTTCAACAGTCAGATTCTGAGTCTTCCCAGCGGAGAGAATCTTCTCTTAGCTCCAGTCGAGTGTGAAGAGAGCGATTCGGTGCAAGCCTATCTAAAGAGTGTTATCGGTCAAACGTCTCTTCACGTGGTCCAATACGTCGATCTGCGTGAAAGCATGCTCAACGGCGGCGGGCCTGCCTGCCTGCGCCTGCGCGTCGTCTTGAACGACGAGGAATTGCGCACCATTAATCAAGGCGTCCTGCTAAGTGACGCACTGCTCGAAGATCTTGTGCGATGGGCTAACAAACACTATCGAGATCAGCTGCGCAGCGAAGATCTCTGTGATCCACAGTTTGTGACGGAAGTTGAGACTGCCCTTGATGCACTCACGCAGATTCTTCAACTCGGAGCGATTTACCCTTTTCAGATCTAAGCCTGTGTGCCGCCGGCGCGCAGGCTATTTTGCAACAGCCTCCTGAGCCTGCTTTCAACACCTTTCAGAGCAGGGGTCAGCTCGATGATGAGAGCAGGTCCCTCAAGAGTTTGAATCTTCTCCGCTCTTACAGTTCTCTCCGCTCGAGTTGCTTCGCTTTCCCTTTGTTCTTCCAAGATGGCTTGCGGTCTTTCTTGATTCTGATCAAAGTTGCCCGTCGATGCTTTTGGCGTAATCGCTTCGATATTCGCGGCAAGCCTATCAGCAGCTGCCACGAGGCCCTGTAGACGTCTCGTCTCTTCCTGTCGTTGTGCGTCAGTTGCTCGTTGCGACAAAGGCAGTGCAGCGGCCTCTCTTATGGCTTGTCCAAGCCGCTCTGTTGCTTGTTGCACGCTTTGTAGTGCCGCGGACCTTGTGGCCGGTGTACCGGTAGTCGGACTGAGCTGAACAACAAGGTCTCGCACCTGGTCCAACTGTGTCTCAACGTGATCAAGTGTGGGCCTCGTCGCTGGCTCTCCCCCTACGCGCGTACGCGCTGCTGCACCGGTCGTTACGGCCTCCGCAACAAAATTCGCGGCTGCGGCTACGGTAGCCTCAGCCATCGCCACCGTCGCTTCGGGCGTTGCTGTCTGTCGAGCAGCTGCTTGTTCCGTCGCTGCAGCTGCTGGATGGGCTGCGCTTCCAGCCGGTGTTTTTGGCATGCTTGCCACAAGCGCTTCCAAATTCGCCTGAGCGCTCACCAGCGTCTTCAACATCGCTTCGAGCTCCCTGGTCAAGGGTGCATCGCTCCTCGCCCTGGCTTTGTCGAGTTGCTCTCTGATGCTCGCAATATCCGTTTTGAGTTTATCCACGTGCTTGGCTATATCGGCTCGCGTTGACGCCGAATTACCACGTGCAGAGTCTGCTTCACGAAGGTGATCGCGAGCCTTATTTAAAAGAGAAAGCGCAGTATCTGCGGGACCCGTGTGATCTGATCTGTTTTGTGCTCTCGCTGTGATTTCTGCCGTGACCCTCCGGGACTGCATCTCGAGCGTTAAATCTCTATTCACGGGCGGTGACGTCGATGGTGGCTTATCCACCAAGCCTAGCGCACTTGGAGACTGCGTGTCGTGAGGGACAGGCGCATTTTGCGTCACATTGCCCTCTAAATAATGTTCTGGCGGCTGTTGTGGGTGCACAAGGTGCAGATCGAGCCCGTGGTCCATCCTATCGTCGTAATGAAAACCAGGGGGTGGAGGGGCATGGCTTGGCTTCGGCTTAGGGGGTTTAACTACATGATCGGCTTGCAGCGGTTCGTTGTGTCGCTCCACTTCGGCATGTCGATAACTATCGTGAGAACTGCCTAGGGCACCGCCAACTCCCGCCGCTATTCGCGCCAGATCCTTACGGCGTAACTTCTGCTTCATGCTTTTCTTTCCCATAACGTTTTCTTTATATAGATAAAGCCGACATATGTTACCTAGTTAAATTAACAAATTTTTCACAAAAAGCCTATATCTTGACCTTCAGAATTAAAAGCATCACTATCCCCATCCCTACGCTGGAGACTTACGTGATTCGCCTCCTCATACCCACCCTTGTTTCTTTCGCTTTCATGGCGTGCAACAGCGCTAGCCAGCGCGCACCCGCCTCTGAGCCCACCCAATTTCTGCTCAGTTCCAACGACTTTGACCTAGAAGCCGTCATCGGCCTAATAAAAGGCAATAAAATCAAGGATGCAGCTGATTTGGAGAAGCAGATCAACGCAGGAAACGCCATCAACAACGTGGATATGGATCACGATGGCAAAATCGACTACATCAAGGTCAAAGAGAACAGAAACGGCTCCAACATGACTTTTGACTTTTTGGCCATTCCATCTTCCTCACAAAATGAGGCCCAGGGCAAAACAGTCGCATCCATCACATTTTCGCAAAATCAGGCCGCAAATAACACGCAGATTCAAGGCGGCTATCCAAACTACGTTCAGGGTTACAACCAGAATTATTATAACACCTACATGCCTCACCAAGGCCTATCGTTTGGCGACGCGCTCTTTCTCGCTTGGATATTTAGCCCTGGGCGCAGCATGTATTACCATCCCTACGCACCAGTGGTGTACATCCAACGGCCCGTCATAATTCACCAAGACCTACAAGCACGACGGTCATTTTTTCGCAAAGATCAAGCCATTGCTGAAGTGAAGCCACAGCCCAAACCAGCTCCGACGTTGCGTAATTCAAGCGGCACTGTGCGCCCTTTTGAGCGCCGTCCTGCACCGACGCAGGCAAAACCAGCGCCACGCAGTTTCTTCAATCAATCACGCAGCTTTTCCAGGCCCCGAAGCTTTGGCCGCAGAAGGTGATGCATGACGCTCACGTGGCAAGAAGAATTAATCATGAGTACGGTGCTCTATCGCGCGTTAGAATGCGAAGAGCAATTTGCGTTAAATACGGCGCATACGGAGATCGAGTTTATCGACGATACGCTTAGTACAATGCATCAACTGGACTTATTGGTGCCGGGACGCAATGGTACACTCTGGCAAGTAACCGCGAAGGGTGAAAAGGCACACCGTGATCTAGTTGCACTTTACGAAGCAACTTCACTTTTCGACATCTTCGCCAATGTGAATCTTGCGCTTGAACTTCCCCCTGAAGTTTGCGACGCAAACGGTATGATTTTGGAAGATAGCTACGATCCACGCTTTGCAACGCCTATGTCCGAGGATCTGCGTCTACCGATGATCGATTTTGTTTGTGATAGCCTTGGCAAAAAAGCAAATCTGCATCGCGTGGTTTTTGTGCAGATGTTGGCGGACGATCGTTTGAAGGAACAACAAATCTGGTTCGACCTCAAATTAGGAACACCGTTTTCTGAAATCACCGATATTTTAGCGTCGGCCATTCGCTGGCGAGAGATTGCCGGCACTGAAAAGGATGCGGCAGATGCCATGCTAGCAGTTTATCAAGCAGGTGTGATTGAGCATAATAAGCGAGCAGAAGATACGCAGGATTCTGCCGAACTTCCCCCAAATCCTGCGGATGCCGCAAGCCCATTCTTTGCTGCGCTATTTTAAATAACAAACTGGACTACCTTCACTATGGATTTCACTCTATTTTGGTCTGTTTTCGTTGTACTTGGCATCATCTACTTCGCCATTGGCATGTACGCGTCGCGTCATGTTGCTACAGAAGAAGAGTACTTTTTAGCCGGACGCAAGTTTGGTTTTACCACCGTCACGCTCACACTTATCGCCACGCAACTTGGCGCGGGCATGGTGCTTGGCACGTCCGATGAAGCTTACCGTGTTGGATTTTATGGGTTGCTTTACAACGTTGGCATTTGCTTTGGTTTTATTTTACTAGGCTGTGGTTTTGCGTCGAAGCTGCGCGGATTTAACATTTCGACGACGGCGGAACTGTTTGAACTGAAATATAATTCTGTAGCGTTAAGGCGTCTTGCTTCCCTGCTTTCCATTTTGACACTGGGAGGCATTTTAGCTGGACAAATTCTGGCGTCACGCAAGCTCATGGGGACTTTCACCGACGAATATCAGTGGCTGATTACCGGCTTTTGGCTCTTGGTGATTTTCTACACCATGTTTGGTGGGTTGAAAGCCGTCGTTGCGACAGATATTTTCCAGGTCATATTGATTATGCTAATTTTCGGCGGCGTCTTTACTTATACGCTCATGCAGGAAGGCTTCACTGCCGATCACGCCAACCGACTGATTGAAGCGCAAAATACCCATTTCTCGGCGAAGGATATGGGTTTTGGTAGGCTACTGGGATTTTTACTGATGCCCATGCTCTTTTCGCTTATTGAGCAAGATCTCGCACAGCGTTTTTTCTCAGCCAAGACGAAACGTACTGCCATGATGGCGGCTTTTATTGCTGGCCTTACGATTATATTGTTCTCATGCGTTCCCGTGTTCTTCGGCATGCACGCGAAGCTGCTGGGCCTGGTCGTAGCCCCGGGTGCAAGTCCACTTATCGCAGTGATTAAACATCTTACCAATGATATTGCCTTGGTGCTTGTTGTATGCGCGCTCATTGCGGCGATTAGCTCGACAGCGGATTCTTTGCTGTGCGCTATCGGCTCCAATATCATCTATGATTTCAATCTCACATCGAACGCTCCCTCCGAGCAAAGTGCGGCTATTTTGTTGTCGCGCGCGGTCACGCTGGTGGTCGGCGTGGGTGCACTCATCATGGCCTATTTCTTCGATAACGTGCTCGATATTCTTGTGCAGAGCTATGAGCTATCGGTGAGTTGTTTGTTCATTCCGATTGTGATGTGTTTCTTCAAGACGAGATTATTTACCAAAGCAGCTGCTTTTGCCGTAGCGACGGGGTTGGTTGGTTTTGTGTTGTTTCGCATTTTGCCGCCGCCGTTTCCGCGTGAGGTTGGTGCGCTGGTGTTCTCGCTGCTCGGTTATATCGCGGGGGAACTTTGGGCTAAGAGTGAGACGCAAAGCGTTTAGCTAAAATACAAGTGCTCAAACATGCGAACCCGCGTATTTATGTAAAACACTTGCAATCAGCGTCTGGTAAGATAGGCCCTCATGCGCTGCAATCCGCTTAATACGGTCCAAGTCATACGTTGACATACGGATATTGATGCGCGCATCTTTTCGCATAAAACGCGTCGCGGTTTCCTCGGCAAGCTTGATCTCTTCTCGCAAGTTCCGAGCAGACTTCCATTCACCTTGCTCAAATGATGCCAATATGTCTCGTTCTTCCGTATCGAATTGCACTTTCGCATTTTTCTTTTGCTTTGTTTTCATATCAATCCCCTCTCTTTCTCAAATATGTCTCCGTGGCCTTTCGGCTCGGAATAATGGTTTTTAAGAAGATCCGATTACCCTCTCTCACAAAAGGAATCAGGTAGACATACTCACCAAAATTCAGAACATAAATTTTCTGGTGAGGGTATTTTTGCTGATTTGGGTGTTCGAGAATATCCAAGATGTGCGTTTTGTCTAACAACGCAATCGCTTCTTCAAAACTGACGCCCCTTGTTTCCTTTAGCACCCGGCTTTTTTCGAGATTGAACTCAAAGATCAGCTCATCCATCATGCTTCCGATTGTGGTACATTGTGTGCCTATTGTCAATCCGACGGGGGCGTTAATCTGCTGATTTACAATCGCAACACATACACCGCCGATCACTTAAGGCATCCGCTTCTCGACCAGATTAGGAAGTTGTTGAGATAATCTCTTGCGTGCCAAAATGCCGCATATCCGTTTGCGCCGCACCTTCTTCGGACTTCACCAACTGCCTTCGCACCCTCTCATCACGCAAATTGCGATTCCCAAGCATCACCCAGTCTTTCCCATCCCACATCTCGAGCGGCGCAAAACGCCCCTTGTACTCCATGGCAGGCACATCGGGAACAAGATATCCAAAGTAGTAATAGGTCAGCCCCATGCGCTTACACAATTCGATTTCCTCAAGCACCGAATAAATACCCAAAGAGAATTTGCGATACTGCGCACCCCAGTAAAAATAGACTGACGACAACGCAATGTTGGTGGCGTCAAGAATACTCACCCCCGCAAGTTCACCACTGTGATCGCGAAAACTCAACTCAATGGTGTCGACACGCGTCTCCACCAAAAACTGCTCATAGTTTTCGAGGCAATCTTGCTCCGCTAATTCTTGGTCATGCTGAAAGGCAAGATAGGCGCGGTACAAATCGAGCCGAGCCTGGTCCACTTGAGGGCGCCCAATGATGATTTCAAAGTTGCCCTTTGCATGGTTCCAAACCCGTCGCTGTGCATGCGAAGGCACAAAATCTTGGACTGGAATGCGCACCGGCAAGCACTTCCTACAACCCTGGCAAATGGGCCGGTAAAGCGCCCCGCCCGCCCGGCGCATGCCCATGTCGAGCGCGGTTTGCCACTCGCTCTTCTGCAGGCTATCCGGCCTTGCAAAAATCGTGCGCGTTGGCCGGCGATCCGGGTAATAAGGGCAGTCCCCATGCAATACCGCAAGTGGACCCAAAAAAGAATGTGTGCTATCCATCCCCAGTATCATACAACTTGGCAGGCACCATGCAACGACGCGACATCATTAACATTCGCGATCCCATTCACGGCTCTATTGTCGTGAGCATAAAAGAGCTGAAACTCATTGATCAGCCAGCCTTTCAACGCTTGCGCAATATCAAGCAGCTCGGCTTTGCTGACCTAGCCTTTCCGGGCGGAACGCACACGCGCTATAGCCATAGTCTGGGAGCCATGCACGTCGCCACTCAGGTATTTGACCGGCTTTTTCAGCCCGGCGACCTGCCAGAAGACATACGCTTACAATATCGGCAACTGGTTCGGCTGGCGATGCTCTTTCATGACATCGGTCACGCGCCACTCTCTCACACCACCGAAATGCTCATGCCAAAAGTAGGCGCGCTCAGCCTCACAGCACAGGAAGTAGGCCCTGACCTCGACCGCCAAGCCACGCATGAAGACTACACACTCAAACTGCTCATCGATTCTCCCCTCACGGCCACCATCAACCAATATTTCAGCGGAGACGGCATTTCACCGCGCATGATAGCGGGGCTCATTTTCGCAGAACTCAACAAGGGGCAGTACAAAGTCGATGGCCTTGATTACGGACCCATTTTACGCCAAATCGTAACTTCAGAATGCGACGCCGATCGCATGGACTACTTGCAGCGAGACAGCTTCTTTTGCGGCGTCAGCTATGGCAAGTTCGACGCCCAATGGCTCATCGACAATGTCATCCCCGTGCAACAAGATGGCGCTGTTTTTCTAGGACTGCAAAGCCGCGCGATATTTAGCTTCGAGGACTTTCTACTTTCGCGCTACCATATGTTTGCCAGCGTGTACTTTCACCACACCCCAGTGATTTTTGAAAAATTACTGGAAAAATATATGGCGGAAGAAAAAAACTTCCAACTGCCACATGACATAGAGGCCTACGTTGCCCTAGATGACGTCGACTTCTGGCATCGCCTGCGAAAAAGCACAAACCCCTGGGCCAAACGCATCGTCAACCGAAAGCCCTTCTATTTGCTCGACGAGTCCAGACAAGGCCACAACGATGGCGTTCATGATGACCACCATACACAACTCTGTGAACGTTTGAGCGAGAAAAATATCGAGCTAATCGCCACTAGATCCCGCAGCGTCTTGTCAAAGTACTTTGGTCACGGCAAAATCCCCATCTATGTGTGCACCAATGCCGGGCAATTGGTAGGCCTTGAACAGTACACTCCGCTTTACCAACGCTACCAAAGTCCTGCCTTAATTGATCGTATTTACATTGCGCCTGAAAATCGCGAGGCTGCCAGCGTCGTATTAAATAAATTTGTCCTTGAAAGGTATCCGAATGGCAAAAAAGGATAAAAATCCGCAGGTCATTGATGTCGGGTCCCAAGCTCTGGTGCGGCGAGAGGGAATTCAGCTTGCTGACGCCAAGGGCGAATGGGTCAGTCCCGAAGATGTAGAATTTGTTCCTCCAGCTGATGCAGAAGACTTTGTCATTCATGAAGAACCGGAAGCGGAGGAATCGGGAGGAGCCGACCTTTATGCATCCTTTGTGCGCCAAGCTACGCGGATCCCCCGCCTGTCGGATGAGGAAGAGGCGGCGCTTGGCAGAAAAGCCATCGATTTTCAAGACCAAGATGCGGCCCGAAAATTGGTTCTTCACAACATGCGGCTTGCGATCAAGATGGCCAATCAGTACCGACGTTCTTGGACCAGCCTGATGGACCTTGTGCAAGAAGCATCTGCAGGTATGGCCATCGCTGCACAAAAATGGGACCCGAGTAAAGGCACTCGCTTTGGCACCTATGCAGCCTATTGGATTCGCGCGCAGCTCACCAAATTCCTCATGACCAACGGCCGCTTGATTCACACGGGCCATACGCGTGCGGGCAGGAAAGTGTATTTTAGCTTGCCGCAAATCAGACGCAAATTATTGGCGCAGGGAAAAAACGCGACTGTAGAAGAAGTGGCGAAAGAAGTTGGCGAAGATCCGCGCGAAGTGGCCATGATTATGTCGCGCTTGCAAGGTCATGAAACAAGTTTGTCTACGCCCATCGGCGAAGATGGCGCGGCGATTCTACAGGACGTGATTGCAGTAGATGGCGCGGGGCCAGAGAAAGAAGCCACCGAAACGGAAATGAATGCGCTGTTGCAGCACATCATCGAACGGTTCGAAAAAACGTTGGAGAACGATCGAGACCGAGCTGTTTGGAAAGAGCATCTGATCGCGGAAGAGCCGGCCAGCCTCGTTGATTTGGGCGCGCGCTATGGCGTGTCCAAACAACGCATGGGGCAACTTGCCACAAGGTTAAAACGCAGTTTTCGCAGACATGTCGTGGATGAACTTGGACCGCACACGCAGTTATCCTGGTTATTTAGCCAAGATTAGTTGTTGCGAAATTTGTTTTATATGGTTTATTATTGACATTATTTGGGGGACAAAGAATTACGATGGTTCGTTTAAGAGTTGCTCTTTATATCTGTCTCATCGCCACGGCAGGACTGACGCTGGTTGGGGGCCCCTATTTGATGAAGCTCGTGCGCGAGGGTTCTCTTGCACCGATTTGGATTTTGAGTGCACCGATCCTCTTTGGCATTTTCTTTTTGTTTTTTGCCATGGATGAAATTTTCAAAACGAGTAAAGGCAACGGGGCATACAAACCGATGCTTGCGCCGCTGCTTTTTGGCGTCCTCTTACTCGCATTTTTGTTGCCAGGTAGATTTAGAGAATATGAGGCGAGAAAAATGCCTGCCGTGGCGAGTTATGCTTTTTTCAAAACTCTCGCTAGCTCTAAGGACGCGCGCGTACGCGCCTTGGTAATGGTTGCAACTTGCGCGTTAGAGTCGCCCGAGGAGTGGATGTCCCTCATCAGAACTGGCCTCGCTGATGCCGATCCACTGGTGCAAGATGCTGCTAGATTTGCCATACGGGAGCGCGCAGGAATGGGCATCCAGGACGACACCGAACCAGATGAGAACCCCGATGAAGATGCAGTTCCAAAAGCGAACTTAACCAACTTGCTTGTCACTGCAAAGAAGAGTCTACCGTGAAACATCAACGCATTCTTACCATTACCGTTCCTACCGTCATTGTCCTTGCCTCCATGGTGGGTTTTTTCACCACATTTGGCGTCGCCAAAGAAGCTGCTTTCGCACGCATCTTGATTGACATGGGTGCCCTTGTCGCTTTGATGTGTGTTGTCATGACAACGCCAAAACCAACTGAACTGCGCACAGATGAGATTGTGAACGCCTTGCGCGACTTGGTCAGAGGTCGATATGATCGGCGCATTACCGACCGTGACCTTGGTGAGTTGAATGATATTGCTCAGGCTTTTAATGAGCTTGCCGGTGTTCTCTCGGATAGCCGCGATCCAAACATCAGCCATCTACGTTATCGCTTGCCACAACAAGCAGAGCTCGTACCGCGGCCGATCATTAATGAGCAGCACAGTATTCATCCTGAGATTGGCGATGTGAAAGGTTTGGTTGCCGATGATATCGATGAAAAGCCAACGGACATTCCGACTACCAAGCCCGTTGAGCATGAGCCCGTGGCCGCACCAGAGCAAGAGGCTCGTGCGGAGGCGCCTGCGCAAGCGGCAGAAGAGCCCGTCGAGGCTCAAGACTTAATGGCGCTCTATGAGCGCTTCGCGGCAGCGCATCAAGATAAAAACGAACGTGCTGTGGAATTTGAGCTCTTTAAAGCAACCATTGACAAGGCGTGCACAGATTTAATGTCGGTGCATAAATGCCGTGGTGTGCGCTTTGAGATTGTTGCTGAACATGGGGAAGTTGCGTTACAGCCTAGGCTTGTTCGCTAAATCAAGCTGAGAGCACACGCACTCCGCCCATATAGGGCCACAGCGCCTCGGGAATCTTCACCGAGCCGTCAGCCTGTTGGTGATTCTCGAGCAACGCCGCCAGCGTGCGCCCAAGCGGGAGCCCAGAACCATTCAGCGTCGCTACATACTGCAGCTTCGGCTTTTGATTCTCCGATGTCGCTTTAGGTCGATAACGAATCTCCGCACGCCGCGCCTGAAACACGCCACACGAGCTGCATGAGCTAATCTCGCGATACTGATTCTGCGCGGGGAACCACACATCGATGTCAAAACTCTTCTCGGCCTGAAAGCCTAAATCTCCAGCGCAATGCTCAACAATACGATGCGACAATCCAAGCGCTGTGAGTATTGCACTCGCACGCTCCACCATATCCAAAAGTTCAGCATCGGCTTGCTCTAGCGTCGCAAATCGCACCATTTCCACTTTCTCAAATTGGTGCATGCGAATAAGGCCACGAGTATCTTTTCCCGCTGATCCCGCCTCAGCCCGAAAGCAAGGAGAGTAAGCACAAAATCGCTTTGGCAACTCCCCTTCTTCGAGAGTTTCATTGGCAAAATAATTTGTCACCGAAACCTCGGCTGTTGGAATCAGGTACATCGACTCCTCACCAGCGAGCGGCACTTCAAACGCATCTTCTTTGAATTTGGGAAGCTGGCCCGTGTTCACCATCGCATGTTCACGCACTAAAAAGGGCGGTGACAGCTCCGTATCGCCACGAGCCAAATGAAACTCCGCAAAAAAGCTCGCAAGCGCTCGGTTCAATCTGGAGCCAGCGCCTTGCAAAAAAGCAAAACGTGCGCCCGAAACTTTCGCCGCGCGTGTTAGGTCGAGAACGCCAAGTGCGTGCCCTATCTCCACATGATCTTTCACAGCAAAAGCAAAGTGGGGGATTTCACCCACGCGTTTGACTTCCGGATTTTGACTGTCATCTAGACCGTCCGGAACATCATCACGTGGAATATTTGGGATAGCGAGCGCAATGGCTGCGAGTTTCTCTTCCACCTCACGCAACTTCGCTTCTTCTTCGCGAATACGCTCCCCCACTTCACGAAGGCCCGCACGTTTGTGCTCGATTTCTTCTTTGGAAGCCTGACCGAGCGCTTTGCTCTCGGCATTGCGCTTTTCCTGCAGGATCTGAGCGGAGGCAATCAGCGTTTTTCGCTCGTGCATGAGTGCCAAGAGCTCGGAGAGCTGAGGCACTGCCCCTCTGCGCAAAAGTCTTTGCTTGATGCCTTCGGGATCTCTTTCTAAGAGCTTCAGATCCAACATGGTGTTTCCTCACTAACCTCTATTTGCAGCGCAAATTTGGCTGTTAACATATCCGCGGTACCATTTAATGTAAAGGAATTGAATCATGATGCTCTCAATGCAACTTTTAAAATCTCTACATGTTTTTGGAATGGCGATGACGATTGGTGGATTTCTCACCAGCTACATCATTACGAAACGCTATCAGGGTGATGAGGGGGCCGATCAGGGTGCCTTTGTGGCAAGCCACTTGGTAGCTGCTCCCGGCCTGGTGTTGGTGATTTTGACTGGGTTTGTGCAGTCCTTTTTTCATCGATTTGCCGAATTTAAAGGCGCGGGCTACATGCATGCCAAGCTGCTTTTGGTGGTGCTGACGGTCGTTTTTCTGGCTATGGATATACGCGCGCAAGGCGTGCTCAGGCGGAGCATTGGTAAGGGCAATAATGATGCGGTACGCGAGCAATGTGTAAAAACGCGCACTCTCGCGGGTGGGCTTGGGCTCCTTGCGCTGGTGTTGATCGTGCTGCTGATTGAAATTCGGCCGTTCTAGTTTTTTGCACCCTTGCCAAACAGCGACAGAAACTCAATCGGGATGGGGAACAACGTCGTCGAGTTGTTCTCCGACGCGATTTCTCTAAGCGTATGCAGATAACGCAACTGAATAGTAATGGGATGCCTCTCCATGACCTCGGCTGCTTCCGAAAGCTTCTGTGCCGACTCGAATTCACCCAAGGAGTTAATAACCTTAGCCCGACGCTCGCGTTCCGCTTCCGCCTGTTTGGCCATCGCACGCTTCATCTCCTGCGGCAAATCGATTTGCTTCACCTCAACCAAGGTCACTTTCACGCCCCACGGGCCCGTATGCTGATCGAGAATACCCTGAATCCGTGCATTTACCTTGTCTCGCTCCGTCAGCAAATGATCAAGCTCCTGCTGCCCACAGACGGAACGTAGCGTCGTCTGTGCAAGTTGCGATGTCGCAAACAGATAATTCTCTACCTCGAGAATCGACCTGCGTGCATCCACAACCTGAAAATAAACCACGGCGTTCACTTTCACCGATACGTTATCGCGTGTAATCACATCTTGTTCAGGCACGTCGTAAGTCAGCGTTCGCAAGTCTACCTTGCGCATTCGATCAATGAAGGGAATTAAATAGGTCAGCCCCGGACCGCGCATCTCTTTCAAACAATTGCCAAGACGAAAGACAACACCACGTTCGTATTCTTGCAAAATACGCATCCCAGATGCGAGTAACACGCAAAAAAATACGACAATACCAAGAATACCTACTTCCATCGTTACACCTATGCTCTTTTGACAAATGCTTCCGTGCCACGCATGCGCAGAACCACCACGCGCGTGCCCGGTTCCAGTATCTCGTCGGCGTGCGCAGGCCAATATGCCCCCTGCAAATGCACTGTGCCTGGGTTACCCGGTGCGATGCGTACGAACACCTCAGCCTCGCTCCCTACGAACGCGTCGACGCCACTCGTCGGGCCCTGCCTCTTAGCTCGCAACAGGACATAGCCGAACGATAGCATTAAGCCAGCAAAAATAGTCGAGAATACCCAAATTAACACAGGATCCACCCGAAGCGTTGAACCGCTCACGTCGAAGAGCAGATAGGAACCAAAAACCAAACAACCAACACCCAGAACCCCTAAAAGCCCAAAGGTGGTCAAATAAATCTCGGCGATAAAGAGTGCCACTGCTCCGAACAAAAGCAGCATGCCCATCCAATTGATTGGAAGAATTTGCACGCCGAAAACAATTGCCAAACAGGCGACGCCGAGCACACCGGGTAAAATATGGCCAGGGACTTGGAACTCGATGAAAATACCCAGAAAGCCAAAGAGCATGAGCAAGTAAAGCAAGTTGGGGTTCGACAACCAGCCCACCATTCTCTGTCTACCTGTCATCGAAAATGTCTCGATGGTGGCGCCTTTGGTGTGAAGTTTGCCATCAACTTTGTCGAGCAACTCAGGTACGTCTTTGGCGATCAAGTCGACAACGTGTTTTTCAATTGCTTCTCTGTCAGAAATCGATACGGATTGCCGAACGGCCTTCTCTGCCCAAAGCGCATTTCGCCCGTTGGTCTCAGCCAAAGATCGTGCAAATGCCGCAGCGTCGTTCTCGATTTTTTGCGCCATATGCCCTTGCACATCGCCGCCCATAAGACCAACCGGATGAGCGGCACCAATATGCGTAGTCGGCGCCATCGCCGCGACTTTAGCAGCCATGGTGATAAACACTCCCGCCGATCCCGCGCGCGCGCCAGAAGGCATGACGTAGACGATTACTGGCACATGTGACGCTAACTCAGCCTTGACGATATCTTGCGTGGCATCGTAGAGACCACCCGGCGTGTCTAGTTCGATGAGAAGCGCTTTAGCTCCAATCTTTTCAGCATGTGCAACAGCATCCTTCACAAAGGATGCTGTGACAGGCGTGATTGCTCCATCGATCACAATGCGCAAAACAACTGACGGAGCCAAAGCATGCGCTTGTCCGAAAATAAAAAGCGCAACAAGCCACGAGAGTCGTTTTGCCATTTCCAAAGTCTACATCATGTCGGCCAACATTGTGACTGCTGAGTCTCTCAATTCCTCTCTAATCGGTAACGCAGCGATGTCTGCGAGCCTAACTTCTCTGGCAACACTCGCATCCATGTCTGCTAGGATCATATTTTCGACCTGCGCTGCAAACCCCGGGTTGTACACGACCCCGACTACTTCTGCATTAATGCCTGCGGAACGATTGTCTGCGTTCCACGACCCAACTGAGGCAACCTTGGTGCCAAATGATGCGCATTTCATATGCATGGTTCGGTCACCGGTGCGCTCAAAAATACGCACACCAGCGGCAAGCAACTCGCGATATGCATAGATAGCAGCCTGATTCACATGTGGCGCATCTGTGCTGGTTTCACCATTGGTCACAATGCGCACGTCTACGCCACGCTGCGCTGCATCCATAAGGGCAATCTTATAACGCTGCAAAGCGCCCGTGGGTAAAAAGTAAGCATTTCCGATGAAGACCCTTTCACCGGGGTTCAGCGATTTGATGCTCTCGATCATAAAGTTTGTAATAGAATGATCGGCATCATCCTGAGGGCGATTCTGCAAAATTTGCACCTCGGTGCCACCGGCCTCGGTCGCAGGAATTGCCAGAGTCGCAGGATCCAAAGCTGGCGGAAGAGTCTCGCCGGATACATTTGCCCAATTGCCTGCAAAGTTGCGATAGGCATCGACGGCTGCCGGACCTTCAATCAGCATATCTGTATCGCGCCAAGCTGGCCGAGAGATACGATTGCTCGTCGCACGCGCTCCAGTACCACCACGTAAATACTCGTCGGCAATATTCATGCCACCGACGATAGCTGCCCTGCCATCCACAATCAGGTATTTTTCGTGCCAACGATGATTAAAGCGCGCGACGCGTTGCACGATTGGTAGCATCTCTTGCAAATCTAGCACGCCATCCCGACCTGCACTCGCGAAATGCTGCACAACCTGCTGGTAGTCGGCACTGCTCGCCGCTCCCAAAACCAGTCCAAGGCCTTCTTTAAGTTTTACAACGTCGGCCGGGCCAAGATTTGACTGCGTCGCCCCAGTCGCCATCTGGGCCAAAGCAACCAGCAATTTGAAAGCGCCACCCGGGGTCATCAATGTTTGCGGATTCGCACCTTCCAATAGTGATGGATTTTGAAACACAACCTCTAAGATCTTTCTAGTACCTACCTCGAGCTGATCGCCGTAGAGCTCTAGCCGAATTCCATGGCTCCGCATCAGTTCATAAACTGGATGTCCCATAATGAGATCTTGAAGAGATTCGAAATTGCCAATGGAATCAACAATCACGCGCACGTCGACGCCGCGTCGCTTCGCAGCAATCAGTGCCTCGGCGATCGCCATACCGGAAGTATCGTCTTTGAACACCAACGTCTGAAGACAGATGGATTCGGTCGCGCCGTTGATCATCTCAAGACGCTTGGGCAGCGAACGAACGCCATCCACCAGGAGTGTGACGCGGTTATCCGAACGCACCGGAGCGCCGGTAAGCTCTGCCACGCGCTGTTGCATGGCGACGCTACCAATTTCGCCGCTTGCGGGCGTGCGTGGATCAATCACGCCTCGATCATCGACCATCAAATGTACGTAGGGTTCAATAAATGGCATTAAGCCATCATTGACTGGTTGTGTTGTCAGACGATCAGTGCCGTGCAAATTGAAATTCATGTTTCGCCTAAAGGGTGCCAATGCGGGAAATTGCTCCCGCACCGCCGGCGCCGGAGTCATGGTAACACCCGCCTCACCCACGGCCGTGAGGGAATTGTCTTGGGCTGCTGCTGAAAGCTCATGAACCGCCACATGGCCATCGAGTCGACCGTTGACTTGAAGCTGCAGACCACCGATGTCTACCGATGTTGACGATGCCCCCATCGTCGCCTGGGCCTTGGCGCCACTAAGACGAAGCCCGTGCGCGTCATCCACCAAATCGGTCCTTGCCTGCACATGGACTCCCCCATCCTGCAGCTGAACGCTTAACCCAGCAGCCAGAATGGGATCTGGGCAGGTTGCTGTCACATCGAGGCCAGCCACGCTTCCCGAGCGCATCTCTGTTTGCCCACCAGCTCCACGGTGGATCATTGTTCGGGCCGCTACCAGGTTATTTCTGCCACTGACTTGAAAGGGAACCTGGACGTCGTGCGAGGGCTGAACGACACCAGACATTTCTGAAAGACGCGCATTGACACCAACCATCGCGTCCAATCCGTCGGTGCTGTTCACCGCACCTTCTGCTCCTAGATGGGCCACACCCACACCGGACCGCAGAATACTGGTGTCATGGTTTGCCATAAAATTGAGCCCGCCCTCGGGAGTTAATGACACCTGTCCGGTGATCTGTGCACTCGCTTGAGCCTTGCGTGCCTGCACACGCACGGCACTCACTTCCGCAGCAAGATTGACGGGAGCAGAACGCATCGTCACAGCAAATTCACCCGGTTTCGTCATTGCTGCGATTCTGCGAAGGAACTCCAATGGACCAGGCCTCGCTTGGGCAGCACCAGCCGAGCCGCGTGCCGCAGCACCACTTGGTCCAGACATCGATTGCGCCATCATCGATGCGGCACCAGGTATGCGAAATACTTCTATCAAGGTTTCTAATCTGAGATCGAGCGGCGGCAGGTCGAGATGCACGAGTTCCGACAACGGCTGTGAGCCCAAGGGTCCCTTGTTAACTACGCCCTTGACGTGAAGCTTACATTGCGAATCGACTTGGACACCGTCTACAACAATGCTGGCCATGGCATTGCGGATTTCATCGAAGTGAAACAGGCGCGGGAAGAAGCCAGTCGACAAGGGTTCCAATGAACCAATGGGATTTGTAACAGTCACACCCGGAAAAAGATGAAAATCAATATCCCGAATCGCAGGCTTTCCGTCTCTACCACGGCCGATCTCTACCTCTAGTGTCATGAACGTGTTTGGTTTCACACGGACGTTTGCGTCGCTAAATCGGGCAGGAATACTATAGTCACCAGCCTCAAGCGGAATACGAATTTGAATGCGACCGTGCTTGATGGCGTTTACGTCGAGGCCAGTGATCTCAATTCCTGCAATGCGCATTTTTGGAACAGCAGGTCTGGCGCTGGCATTTGCTTGGGCTGAAAACGAATCGCCCGAGGCCCCTGCTGCTGGTGCTGCGACAGGCACGGCTTGGGCTGCCGGAACGGTGCTTGCATCAGAAACAGCAGGGCTCGCAACAGGTGGACCGGAGAGCGGAAGTGAAGTTGTCGGCATTTTGAGTCTCCTGAGTTGTTCACGGTTGTATTTTCACTTTTTCGACACTATAGCGACGTCACAAAGCGAGGGACGGCTATGAAATTGGTTCTCAGTTTGTTGATTCTTATATTTTCAGTGGCATGCTCCGAGCCCGAAACTTCTAGCCACGCGACAATGCATCGGCCTTTCGCATTGATGGGCCAAACAAGCGTGTCGCCTCTCGATAAGATTGAACATGTTGTTGTGCTCATGTTGGAAAATCGTTCCTTCGATAATATTTTGGGGCTGCATATGGACCCGGTTGGTCTGCTCAGCAAATCCAACACGCATGGGAGTGAAACTATTCCCACGTGGTCGACGCAAAACAGGCATGCGGTGGGTTTCGACACTATGCCGTCCAAAAATCCAGCTGAGTCGTTTCGTGATATGACTTACCAACTCTATGAAAAGGCGCCGCCGATCGATGTGAATGCCGATGTACCAACCATGGGTGGATTTGCTACAAATTTTGCCAATAACGGAGGTGAACCCACGGATATCATGCATTGCTTCGCCCCCGAACAAACTCCAGTCTTTACGACGCTGGCGCGGCGTTTTGGACTTTCTGATCGGTGGTTTGCGTCCGCCCCCTGCCAAACGCTACCCAATCGGCTTTTCTTGCATAGCGGCACGGCAGCTGGCTATGTGAACAACCTTCCAGGAGATCATTGGTGGAATGTGATTCATCGTCTCCCCTACCCGATGAAAACCATTTTCTCGCACATTCCGGACACCGACGAGAGAAAAGGCTATGGCATCTATTTTCACGACTTCTCGGCTAATTTTGCCTTTCGAGAATTATGGTGGAACCCGCTTCACTTTCATCGCTTCACAACGTTTGAAGAGCACGTGCAAAATGGAACGCTTCCATCCTATTCATTTATTGAGCCCGCCTACTTTCTCGGAGCAAACGACATGCATCCTCCGAGTTCAATCCTTCCCGCGCAAGCGCTTACAGCGAAAGTTTATAATATTCTCCGCGGCAACGAAGACATTTGGAAAAAGACGCTCTTTGTCGTGATTTGTGATGAGCATGGTGGTACTTACGACAGCGTACCACCTCCCAGAGCAGTTTCCCCGGGAGATGGACGTGTATTCAATGACGATGAGAACTTGAACTTTCAATTTGATCGTTATGGCGTGCGTGTGCCTGCCATCATTATGTCACCGTTTGTGGCCGAAGGAGCGGTGCTCCGATCGCCGACCGATGTTCCTTTTGACCATACGACGGTGATTCGCACGCTGTTTGAACGGTTTGTTCCTGGTTGTCGTGATCATCCAGGTCGAGAAGGCTGTTATTTAACCGAGCGCGATAAGTATGCACCTTCTTTGGCGTCAGCAATCACGCTCGATGAACCAACAAACTTAGGGCCCGAGGAGATCGAAGAGTCCATCCAGGCATCCAGTCAGAAATTTCAAACAGCAGCGGCACTTGATCCGCTCGACGAGTTTCAACAAACATTGGTGGGCATCGCAGCTGTCTTGCCGCAAAAAAGAGAGTTGCTGCACCACCTACAAACTACTGGAGTGCGCGATCTGAGTAAGATCAAAGAACCCAAGCATAGAACCGTGCGTGACGCCCATGTGTTTGTGGAGAGCCAGGTCAATCAATTCCTGGGTGGACGCTAGGCAATTTGACGCTTGGCAAGATTGGCGAAGAGGCCTTCAGCCTTCACAAGGCTATCAAAAGTGCCGTGCTGCACGATCTTGCCATCCTGCAACACATAGATGCGATCGGCATTGCGGATGGTGCTAATGCGGTGCGCAATCACCACGCGTGAGATATTCATATCTGCAATGCTTTTGGTCACCAGTTCTTGCGTATCGTTGTCCAGTGCGCTCGTCGCCTCGTCGAACAAAATCATGCGCGGCTTGCGTACGAGTGCGCGGGCAATTAAAATGCGCTGTCTTTGCCCACCGGATAACCCGCCACCATTCTCTCCAATCATGGTCTGCATACCCATCGGCATGGACTTTATATCCTCATCGAGACCACAACTCTTGGCCGCCGCCCAAGCGTCTTCCATGGTAAGCAACGAAGAGCCAATAATATTGTCCAAAATACTACCAGGAAATAAGCTTCCGTTTTGCATCACAACGCCAATCTGGCGACGAATCTGTGAAACATTCAAAGTAGAAAGGTCTTGCCCATCGTAATAAATCGCGCCTTGCGTGGGGCTTTCGAAGCCGAGCAACAGCCTGAGCAAAGTTGATTTACCGGCACCTGAGGGGCCAACCAACGCAACATGCTCTCCAGGAGCGACAGAAAAATTGATATCGCTGAGAATATCGCGGTTTTGATTTTCATATCGAAAGTACACGTGCACCATATCTAGCCGCCCAGCCAGCACGCCGGGGCTCATCTTGCTAACCGTCACTTCTGGCTTCGCTTGCAAAATGGGGCCAAGTCCCTTTAAGTAAGGAATTGCCTCCAGTGACAACATTGCTGATTTGCTTCCCTGCAAAATCGCTCCACCAAGGTTAAACAGCGCAACGTTGAACGCCAAAAAGCTACCTGCACTCATTGCGTCGACGCCCAAGTAGATCACCGCAGAAAAGACCACGATTAAGAGCAATACATCCCACATCGAACCAATGACAATAATTAGGTCCGAATAGCGGCGAGCTGCAATGCTCTCACGCATCTGCTCATATAATCTGCGTGACCATAAAGAAAACGAACGAAGTTCTGCTCCAGCGACACGTAATTTGGCGATGGCCGATAGCATGTCATAGGCAATCCCAAGCATTTCACCAGACTTTCTTTCCTGCTCACGAAGCGCGCGAAACTGGAAATAGCCAATGACCACAAGATATGAAATTTGTAGCAAAATTAAACCACACATTGCCCATGCCAGCGGCGCATTAAAATAAAATAACACTGCTACATTCACGACTGCAAACACCGATGATAGCGTGGCCATAATCACTCCATCGCTCAACACCGTGCGCAATGCATCCACGCCCATGGCGCGATAAGCCAAGTCTCCGGAGGCGTATTTGCGAAAAAAAGCGGCAGGAAGGTTGAGCAGGCGGTCCACAACAGCCGACTGATAAAGAAAGGTAAGCCGACCAGCTAATCGTGAAGCTGCCGCACCTTGCGCCACGGCAAATAAGAATGTTGTCACGGCAGATACAACGAGCGCGGCAACAAAATAGATCAGATAGAGCTTCGATGCGCTCGGGACAATATTGTCAAAAAGCACCGCAGAAAGTATGGGGATAAGTAGTCCAATGAGCCCAATGGCCAAGCTTACAAGCACGAGGCCAACCAAATCCTCACGTGCATGCCGCAGTCCCCATGTGACCGTTTGCCAAAGTGATAGGTTTTCAACTGGAAATGGACGAAAGAATGCATATGCCCTTGGCTGCAGCTTGGCTGCCTCTTTGGCAGTAACTGATACGATCCGTCCTTTTTGGACGTCGAAGACTTCATAGTGGGTGCTATCCTTGGGCAAAATTGCCACCGGGATATCATTTTCTTGATAAAAGCCCAGAAAAGGGCCCACATCATTCTGCCACCAGTTTTTATCGAGCTCGATCTGCCGCACGCGCACGTTAGAGCAATCTGCGATGGTGACGACGGGGTCTTGGCTTTCCGAACCAAGCGACAGAGTCCGAGGATCTACGATGTTGAATCCATTGTAGTGACCGATTAATTTACATGCCGCAACTAACGCATCCTCACTCGCAACGGCCTCAAGTTCAGGGCGATTTGTGCGAATAAGCGTTTTGATAATTGATAACGCCCAGGAAAAGTTCTTTTGATCCTGCTTTGCTCGTAGCTGATAGCGCTCTTGCTCTTGCGCCTCCGTGTAGCGATATAGCTCGTCAAATCGATTGAGAGCAGCTTGATTGAATTCCGCTAGCTGACTAATATCTAGTGTGTCCAATATTTTCTGCGCCTGGTCTTTGAGCTCGAGGCGATGTCCGACATTCACTATCCATTCCAACCAGGATATCAGCATCTGCTGCACATCAGCTTGATTTCTCCCTCCTCGCAAATTCTGCGCAAAATCTGCCAGCTTAATTCTAGCCAGCGTGGTTTGGCCCAAACTCGTTGCAATCAACTGTGTGCGATCGGGCAACTCTTGACCACGCACACCAAAGAGCACGTCACCAGCGTGCGCTTTATAGACAAAGCGCCTGCGCCCAAAAATGTGGTTAACTACGCTCACGCAAAATATGTTGACCTCACCTTCGCAAATGAGAAGAACCTCTTCTTCATTATCGAGGGAAATGGGGCTATCTGCACGAGCCTGAAAGACCTGCTCACCGCCTTGGAGTATTTGCATCCAACTGTTTGTCATTGGCCTACTCGAATCAACTTTTGATAAATGCCATTTGTTTTTACGAGTTCTTCGTGGGTGCCGCGTTCTTTGATCTGCCCTCGATCGAGCACAATGATTTCATCACAGTCTCGCACAGTGCTAAGCCGATGCGCGATGTAGATGCAGGTGCAACCTCTTCTTCTCAGATTGTCGTCGATGGCTTTTTCGGTCACCGGGTCGAGTGCACTCGTCGCCTCATCCAAAATGAGCACGGCAGGATTCAGCGCGAGCGCCCGGGCAATATCCAATCGCTGGACTTGGCCACCACTGAGGTTGCGCCCATTTTCTTCCAAAATCGTGTCATATCCGTTTGGCAGAGCCATGATGTCGTCGTGGATACAAGCGTCTATGCCAGCCTGAGTGATATCGTCCTCGGACACCATGTCATCCCAGAGCGTCAAATTATCGCGGACGCTCCCGGTCAAAATGCGTATATCTTGATCGACATGTGCCAAATAACCTCCGAGCACCTGCCGCGGAACAGAAGTTAGAGGGACACCATCATAGAGAATATCACCCGACCATGGCTGATAGAGCCCACACATGAGCTTGCCGATGGTCGTCTTTCCCGAACCTGTGAGTCCCACAATCGCCACGCGTTGTCCTGGCTTCAGCGACATAGAAAAGTTCTGGATATTGGCTGGGCTATACTTATCGTAGCCAAAGGTCACATCCCGGATTTCGACAAAACCAACCAAACCAGTCAAACTTGGTTTCTGCGCATCCTGCTCCGTTACCCTCCAGCGCGCATCGAGCGGAAAATGAAAAACATCGTCGAGACGCTTTGACTGGATCTCAAAATGCTGGCCGCTTTGCAATTGTGCAGATAGCTGCATGAACGGCGTCACCATCGCCACCATCAGCACCAGAAATGCAACCAACATACCAAAGGTCATACCGCCGTGTAAAACCAAATATCCACCCACGCTGAGCGTTCCAGCAATCATGAGCATTGATAAAAAAGCCGGTATGGCATTGAGCAGGTTCGCGAGTTCAGCAAACTGCTGCCTGCGATTGACGGCCATGGCTTGCAGCCCAGCAAATCTTGTGAAGAACTCCGACTCGCTGCCCGTGGCTTTTAATGTCTCGATCGATGACAATCCGCTCAGCATAAACGACATCATCTTGATGCCCTGAAAGGATGCTTGCTGATTATAGTTGGCCTGCATGCGCTTTGCCACATGCGCCAATATTAGGTTAAGCACGACGCCAACGACAACCACCAATGTCAGCATCTTATCGTAGTAGAACATTACCACGGCAAAACAGGCCGCAAAGAAGAGACTTAAGATTGAACTGATCAATTCGCTGGCGACAAATTGGCCCACACGTTGGCAGCTAAGAATGCGGTTCACCACATCCCCAATATGACGCTGGTTAAAGAACTCGATGGGTAGGCGCAAAACATGCCAAAAAAACCGCGTCGCCAAAGAGAGTTTGAGGCGCGTCTCAAAGATGGCCATATTTTTCTGCATCAGCCAGCTGGCGATGCCGGCAAGAATCATTGTCGCGGTCATAAATCCAAGCAGCGGAAACACCCAGTTGCGCAACCTTGCAACCAAGATGAAATCCACAAAAGCCCGCATATAGGCAGGCAGAATGACCCCGAGGATGGCGAGCAGAAGTCCGACTAGAGACAAAAATACCACTGTCTTGGTAGCACCACGCAGTTCTTTCACCGCGGCCCAAATCGGCGATTCTCGTTGACCTCCTGGTTTAAACTTAGGGCCCTTGGCAAATTCGAGAACCACCCCGGTGAATGACTTGGCAAAATCTTCATCCGCCACGGCGCGATGGCCCAACGCAGGATCATTGAGATAATAGAACCCTTTGCTAATACCCTCGAGGACAACAAAGTGATTAAATTCCCAAAACAAGACAAGTGGCAATTGAAATTGCCCAAGCTCGCTCACGCTTCGTTTATAGCCCTTGGCTTCGAGCCCATAGACGCGTGCTGCGCGCAAAATATTGCTGGCTTTGCTGCCATCTCGTGACACGCCGCATTCGACACGAAGCTCTTCGAGGGGGACATGCCGACCAAAGTACCCGAGCACCATGCCAAGCGAAGCTGCACCGCACTCCACTGCTTCCATCTGCAGCATTGTCGGTGTCTTGATGCACTTTTGCATGGCCTATCCCCCTAGCACCATGCGTTCAAAGAAAGGAACAACGAAGTCGATGGGATGGCTCTCGGCAATGGTAATAAAAACTCTGACCAAGATCCCTCGATCCAATGGCTCTCTTGGCTCTGGTCCTGACCAAGCGTAGCCAGTAATACTGCCCGGCACCAAGTCAGGTTTCACCGACACATAGAATGGCGGTTCCTCGACGTGATGACGGATGTAATCGACGAGCTCTGGAATTTTCAACTTTGAGCTTACCATTGCGGAAGAACTTGGCAAAATCGAGATAGACGCCACCTGACCGAGCATATAGCCATGGCTTTCTTTGCGCACCGTCGATACTTCAATTTGTGCGGGCATGCCTGGCTTGATTTGTTTGCCATGAAGCGTCCCCACAAACACTGTTGCAGTGAGATCTTTAGTTGCATCTCCTTGAGGCGAGATAATAAAAAGCGGATCGCCATTTTTGATATGAGCGATTGGTGTATTCATGATTTCGGAAATCACGCCATCGACTGGAGAGCGAATATCGCGTTGTTTTGAATTTGGTAGTTGAATATGCATAAGCAAATCGTCTTTTTTGACTTTTTGCCCTTCTTGCACATTCAGCTCCCAGATGAGGCCGTCGGTGTTTGAGGCCACTTCGGTGAGGCGGCCTGAGATCAGCAAGATGCCATAGCCCTCCACCCGCACAGGGATATAAGCCAAAAACGCCCATAGTGTGGCAGCGGCGACCAACATCAAACAGCCGATAAGAAACAGCCATCCCTTGGGGGCTGTCATGACCACCATTTCGTCGACTTGATCAGGGGAGTTGAGCTTTTTTAAAGCTTCTTTGCGGAAGATTATTTTTGACACATAGAGATTTTACTATGAAGCGGCGTTTAGACACAAGTTCCGCGGCCCGCAAAAGGCAATGCTTGCCCACATCGCGGATCATCTTCAGCCAAAACCTCGGCAACCAAATCGTAATCGCGCGCATCCGTCACGCATACATGCACGATTTCACCAGGCTTCAACGACCGCGCCGACGACAGATAAGTCATCCCATCAATCTCAGGCGCCTGCGACCACAGACGACCCTTCACAAGCAAAGGATGCTCTTCAGAAACACCCTCGACAACCGCTTCATGCACCTGACCAATCATCGCACGCAGCTTCTTCTCATGTATCTTGCGCTGCCTACGCATCAACTGATCATATCGGGCTCGTTTTAATCTAAAGGGAACTTTCTCATCAAAATCAAACGCCCGTGTCCCTTCTTCATCGGAATATTTAAAAACACCCAGCCGCTCAAACTGCACATCACCAGCAAACGTCAGCAGCTGCTCAAAGTCAGGCTTTTCCTCACCCGGAAAACCAACCATCACCGTAGAACGTAATATGATATTTGGCACCGACGCCCGCAGGTCGAGCAATTTCTCCCGCAGCCGCTCTTCTCCTCGCCCTCGCCCCATGCGCCGCAATACCTTATCAGACACATGCTGCACTGGCATGTCGAGATAAGGCAAGGTATTCGCGCCATAAGATAGCGCGTTATACAAACGCTCACTCAATCGTCTCGGGTATGCATACATGCAGCGCACCCAGCGAATGCCTGGAACGCTATTCAAAGCAAAAAGCAAATCCGCAAGCTCCGGACGACCAGGCAGATCATGCCCAAACGCTGTCAAATCCTGCGCAATCAGATTCAGCTCCACGACACCGCTCGCAGCCAAACGTGTTGCCTCGACAACAAGATCCTCGATTGCACGGCTGCGCTGCTTTCCGCGCAGCTTCGGGATAATGCAAAACGCGCAAGTGTTGTCACACCCTTCCGAAACTTTCAGATACGCAGTATATTTCGGCATGGAATTCACGCGCGGCAAATCATAAGTAGCCAGATAACGCAGCTCGTGGCTCACCAGATTGCGTGCTGGCGTGTTTTTCACCAAATTGGAAAACGGTATAAACTCACCGCCCTTTGGGGCGGGAGCCAACGTCTTGGTAATCTCCGTAAAATCCGAGGTTCCCAAAAAGTGATCGACTTCGGGCATGTCTTTCTCAAGCTCTTTGCCATAGCGCTGCGCCAAGCAACCAGTCACGATAAGCTTTTGCCCACTCTTCTTCTTGATCTCGCCCATCTGCAAAATCGCTTCAATAGACTCTTTTTTAGCCTCGCCAATAAACGAACAAGTGTTGACTACAATTGTATCTGAATCTTCTGGTTGGTCTACGAGCTCATGGCCGTCATTTAGCGCGAGGCCAAGCATATGCTCGGCATCCACTCGGTTTTTTGGGCAGCCTAAAGAAATGAAATGCAGTTTACTCATGAAGACGCCTTACTGGCTCGCCCAATCGCGTCGCCAAACGTCGTTCGGCCTGCACCAGACTCTTTTTGGCGCTTAAGGTACATTTGATAATCTTCCTGCGTCTCATGCTGCGTACGCGCTTTCACGCTCACGGTCACGCGATGCTCTGCAGGGTCACAAAGAATCACTTCCACATCGATGGTATCGCCAACTTTCACAACATCCTGCGGACGTCCCACCGGCTCAGACGAAAGTTCGCGCAGGGAACAATAAGCAATTAGCTCTGGTTCAAGTTCGCACTCTATGCCGTTTTGCAACAGCTTGTGCACCTTGGCCTGATGGCGCGTGCCTTTCGCATAAGTTGCTCGCCATTTACGCCACGGATCTTCCTGCAAGCGCTTGATCGAGCAAGAAACCCGTTGACGCTGGGTGTCATAACCAAACACCACGACTTCCACTTCTTGCCCTTCTTTGTAGAGCTCAGCAGGATCTTCGATTCGCCTCGTCCAAGACAGCTCACCAACATGCACCAGACCAGCGATATGCTCATCGAGCGCGACAAAGATGCCAAAGTCTTTTACGCCTACTACGGTTGTCTTGAGAACGGCCCCAACGGGGAACTTCTCTTGCACTGCTTCTACTGGATTTCGCTCCAGCGCTTTGGTCGAGAGCGAAATACGTTTCGCGGCTTGATCAAAATGCAAAACGCGGGCTTTGATGTGATCACCAATCTTGAACATCTGCGAAGGATGCTTAAAGCGCTGCCAAGAAATTTCGCTGGAATGAATAAGCCCCTCTAGACCATCGGGCAGCCGCACAAAAACGCCAAAATCTGTTAACGCAACGACATCGCCTTCCACATTGTGGCCATCCTGAACGTGGTTCTTCGCTTCCTGCCACGGATTTGGAACAAGCTGTTTGATCCCAAGCTTAAGCTTATGGGCCTTCTTATCGAGCTCAATGATCTTGACCGTTACTTTTTGGCCCATCTGCAATGCGGCACGACCAGAAGTCTTCTCCCAGGCTACATCAGAGATATGCAGCAGACCTAAGGCCCCGCCAATATCCACAAAAGCACCGTAGGGAACAACGCTCTTGATCACACCTTCAACCACGTCGCCTTCGGCGATCTTTTCCCACAGCGCTTTCTTGGCTTCTTTGCGCTCACCAAGCAAAAACTCGCGCCGAGAAACAATCACACTGCCCGTTGAGGGTGTGTATTCCACGACGTGAAACATCTGTTGTGGGTGCTGTAAAAGCTGCTGCTTTTCATGCAAGGTCAGACTAGCCAGGCGGGATGGTAAAAAGGCCCGCACGCCCACCCCATCTTCTGCATCCTTGCGGCTGTTCACCAATAATGCCACACTGTAACCGCTCTTCACGGGAGCGATCACGTAGCCAGGCACAGCGTTTTGCGTTTCGATCGCTGAGATCAATTCTTTGACCTGGCTGAGCAAAACCACGGCTGTTTGATCCGAAGGCGCATCGCCCTCTGGTTCAGCTCCTGCCAGCTTCTCCAGCAATTTGACGTCAAACGTCTCTGGCTCATGTTTTACCCTAGCCGACTTCTTTTTTGCCACTTGATTCATGCGCTATTGAATGGCACAATTTCAACTAATTCGCAAATGGCCATTCATCGGAAGGGATGTGGAGTGAAATATATTACGGAGCTTTCAAAAGAATTTCGCTTTGAGGCGGCCCATAGCCTTCCTCGGGTCCCCCCAGATCACAAGTGCGCGCGCGTGCACGGGCATAGCTATGCGGTAGTCGTTCGGGTCTCAGGACCAGTTGACCCCCATATGGGTTGGCTCATCGACTACGCTGATCTCGATCGCGCTTTTGCCCCGCTCAGAGAGCGCTTAGACCATCGCTACTTAAATGACGTCGACGGTCTGGAAAACCCAACATGTGAAGCCATCGCAGCATGGATCCTAGGGAAGCTAGATATCCCAGGTGCCCACATTAGCTCGATCACGGTCAAAGAAACACCGACATCCCACTGTACGCTCTATGTTGCACCACATTGAAGCAATCCAGGCGTGGTTTCTGCAAAACAAGCGAGATCTTCCCTGGCGAAAAAATCGCACGCCCTACCATGTTTGGCTGTCTGAAATCATGCTGCAACAAACGCAGGTTGCTGTGGTGGAGAGCTATTTTCTGCGCTTTACTGAGCGTTTTCCGACTCTCTTAGATTTAGCAAACGCCTCCGAAGATGACGTCCTCGCTCTTTGGTCTGGGCTTGGCTATTACAGCCGTGGTCGCAATTTACATAAGGCTGCACAAAAAATTATATCGGAGAATCAAGGAATTTTTCCGGATACGCTTGAAGCCTTGCAGAAATTGCCTGGTGTTGGCTCCTACACTGCAGGTGCGATTTTGGCCTTTGCATTTAACCAGCCTGCTGCTGTGGTAGACGGCAATGTAGCCCGCGTGCTCGCGCGGCTTACCAATGATGATACCGTCGTCAATTCGCCTCGGGGCAAGGGTCATTTTGAATCGTTAAGCTTGGCGCTTGCCAAGCAAAGTCAAACACCTGCTGTTTTGCAAGAAGGCATTATGGAGCTTGGTGCGCGGATTTGTAAGCCGAAGCCAGCTTGCTGCGACTGCCCCTGCCAAGCAACTTGTCTAGCACATGCTGCAGGAACAGAAGCTGGATTGCCACAAAAGACAGCTACCAGATCTCGAACCGAACTCCATGTCGCGTGCTTAATTTTGCACAACAAAAGCCATGTGTTCCTCGAAAAGAATCCTCATCACGGATTATTTGGTGGCTTGTACATGCCGCCTTCAGTGACCGTTGACGGACGAAAACGACCAGAAAAAGTGATAGCAGATGTAGCCAAGGAACATGGTATTGGCTTAAAACAAATTGCAGGCATTGAACCCTTATTCGTCAAACGGGTGTTAACCCACCGCGATCTTTTTTTGTATGGCTTTCCCGTTTGGATAGAAAAGCCGAGCCAACGAGAGGGCTGGATGTTAAAGAGCCAAATGGATCAAATCGGATTGCCCACCGCCATGCAGACTTTGCTCAATAAGGCATTGAAATGAGAGGCGTGTGGTTATTGCTCGCTATTTTGCTAGTGAGTGCCTGCCAACATACGCGACCACGGGTACGCTTACGTTCTGCGTACCTAAAATCGCTAGAGAGTCCACAAAAGCCGACCGTCGTGACCCAGGGTGCAACAAAATTTGATCGAGAAAAAATGCTTGAATTTGCGGATGGCCTGGTAGGGCAAAGCCGTGTCAGCATCGATAAAAAAACCTATCGTGCGGACTGTTCTGGATTCGTGCGCGGAGTATATGAGCAGGCTGGCCTGTCGTTTGGCGGTGGTGAGGGAAAAGAAAACGACACAACGACGATTTATCGATTTGTGATGGAGCATGGACGGGTCAGTATGAAAGACCCGCAGCCTGGTGATCTCGTGTTTTTTGACAACACGTACGACAAAAATGGCGATGGTAAAATGAATGACCAGCTTACGCATGTTGGCATTGTTGATAAGATTCTAAAAAATGGCACGGTGGTGTTTATCCACTTTTATGGCAAGACAATTATTCGCTCGCGAATGAATCTGGATTATCCGCATCTGGAGTATTTGCCCGGCACAAAAGAGCGGCTCAATCACATGCTTCGTCGCAAAGATCGAAAATCGCGCGGGCTTTTGGCAGCGGAAGTATTTGCCGGGTTTGGTAAGCTTAGCTAATGTTCGGCGACACTTAAGAAAGGGCTAATTTTCTCCAATGTCTTTGGGCCTATGCCTTTCACGTCTATCAACTCGTCAACCTTGCGAAAGTGCTTTCGCTCTTGGCGCAGCGAGAGCAATTCGGTTGCGATACGGCGCGACATATGTGGAACATGGATCAGATCCTCCAGGGTTGCCTCGTTGATATTTAGTTTTTTGCCTGAGAGAAGCCATGTTTCACCGTCATCCTGAACCGACCTCACAGGCAGCCCAGTCATTTGAAGCTCGGCGATAACGCCAAACACACCAACGAGAAAAACGATCGATAGCAATATCAAGGTGCGATCACGCAATAGATAGCGTGTGAAACATTGTTGAGCTTTGGCTATGAAAAATCCCCTCGTCATTGACGGCCATTCCCTTCGCATCAAAGATGTCGTTCAAGTCGCCAAAGCGCACCGGCCAGTCGTGCTGCACAGGGATGCGCTCACCACGCTCAATCGCGTACGCGCTGCGGTGGAGCAACTTCTACAAGAGAAGAAACCTTTCTATGGCATCAATACGGGTTTTGGCGCCCTGGCCGAAAAGAGCATTCCGCAGAGTGACTTGAAGAAGTTGCAACATCATCTCATTCTGTCTCACGCTGTGGGCATCGGTGAACCATTGTCAATCAACAGCGCGCGCGCACTGATGCTGCTTCGCGCCAACGCGCTGGCCAGCGGATTCTCTGGCTGCCGTGGCAAAATTCCAGAGCACTTGCTCACCCTTCTCAACGCGGGTTGCGCACCCTACGTTCCGTGTAAGGGTAGCGTCGGTGCGTCCGGAGATTTGGCGCCACTTGCCCACCTCGGCCTTCTGCTCTTGGGCATCGGTGATGCGTTTGTACAGGGAAAACTCGTTTCTGCAAAAAAAGCGCTTCAGCACGCTGGGCTTTCACCACTGATTCTCGAGGCCAAAGAAGGTTTGTCGCTCATCAATGGAACGCAAGCGATGGCAGCCGTGGGCTGTCTTGCAGTGAATGACGCAGAGCAACTGTGTCTACTCGCTGATATCATCGGTGCCTGCTCGCTGGAAGCGCTCATGGGCATTGACATCCCATTTGATCCGCGCATTCACAAAGCGCGTCCTCATGCAGGACAGGCAGCCTCAGCAAAACTCCTTCGCGCCATGCTGGAAGGCAGTCAAATCCGAAAGCAAAACATTCAGTGCAACAAAGTGCAAGATGCCTACTCGCTGCGTTGCATGCCTCAAGTACATGGCGCGAGCCGGGGTGCTGTGGCGCATGTGCAAGACATTCTGGCGTGCGAGATTAACAGTGCGACCGACAATCCTCTGGTATTTGAGCGCAAACACGGCATCGATGTTTTGTCCGGCGGCAACTTTCATGGCCAGCCACTGGCTCTCGCACTCGACTATCTGGCCATCGCCACAAGCGAGCTCGCCAATATTTCTGAGCGGCGCATGGAGCAAATGCTCAATCCGAACCTCTCATGTGGATTGCCCCCATTTTTAGCTCCTCAAGCGGGCATCAACAGTGGATTTATGATCATGCAGGTGGCGGCAGCATCGCTGGTTAACGAAAATAAAGTGCTTTCCCATCCGGCGAGCACCGATAGTATTCCGACGTCAGCCAACCGTGAGGATCATGTGTCTATGGGCATGACGAGTGCAAATAAGGCTGCGCAAATTGTCGAGAATACTTACATCGTGCTTGCAACAGAACTGCTTATGGCCTGCCAAGGCATAGATCTGCGCACGCCAGCGAAACCAAGTAAGCGTGTGCGGCGGGTTGTAGAGTTGGTACGCGCGGAGATTCCGTTTGCACCGGAGGATCGGCTGTTTTCTGTGGATCTCAAAAAGGCGATTGCTTTGTGTAAGTCAGGTGTACTTACTTAGACCGGAAAATCACCCGCCCCTTGGTGAGGTCATAGGGTGAAAGCGCCACCCGCACTTTATCGCCCAGCACAATGCGGATAAAATGCTTGCGCATCTTGCCAGATGTATAGGCCAAAACTTCATGTCCATTTTCAAGCGTGACCCTAAACATGCCACCTTGCAGCACTTCCTTAACCGTTCCATCTACCTCAATCTGATCTTCCCGAGACATTCAAACTCCCTGTTAAATACACAGGCCCCAACCAGAGACAAAAAAATGCGAGAAAGCAATAGAGCACCGGTGCTCTAGAG
>Ga0207042_1004_pt3 | contig 67956 bp, 63 predicted proteins | sample Alteio_BWMinCont_70_FD_153310 | JGI IMG/M metagenome (GOLD analysis project Ga0207042, IMG submission 153310) | Enriched cells from forest soil in Barre Woods Harvard Forest LTER site, Petersham, Massachusetts, United States -... | ecosystem: Environmental > Terrestrial > Soil > Temperate forest >... | reverse complement strand
TTTTGCGCGGCGTTATAGATGAGCGCCGTGAAGAAACAGGACGTTTTCTTATTACAGGCTCAAGTAGTCCTGAAATATTACGGCAAGCTTGTGACTCATTAGCGGGGCGGGTTGCGCTGGTAGAAATGGGCACCTTGAAAGTAAATGAGTATTACCAACAACCGCTGAGCCCTTTTTATAAAATTTTTCAGGAAAAATTAACCAAAGAGAACTGGGCTTTTGACGGCACGCCTCCTTTCTCAACTGAACAAATTCAACATGTTTGGTTGAAGGGAGGATATCCCCAAGCTTTATTAGCGCACTCAGAGGAAGAATATTTACAATGGATGGAAAATTATCATGCTACCTATCTTAATAGAGATGTCGCTGCTTTATTTCCTAAATTAAATAGAATAGCCTACCAACGTTTTTTGTCTATGCTAAGTCATTTATCGAGCACTATTATCAATAAGGCTGAGCTTGGACGTGCTATTGAAATCAGTGAAACAACGGTTAGAGAATATTTAACTATTGCCGAAGGCAGTTTCATTTGGCGACAGCTGTTGAGTTTCGAAAAAAAAATAACAAAATCTCTTGTTAAGATGCCGAAGGGATATATTCGAGATAGCGGTCTTCTACATTATTTATTAAAAATTCAAACGCGAACCGCCCTATATGAAAATATAATGGTTGGTCATTCATTTGAAGCGTTTGTTATTGAAGAACTCATTAAAGGTCTGCAAGCAACAATGGTAACTAATTGGCAGCATAACTATTATCGTACACGTAATGGCGCTGAAATAGATGTCATCTTAGACGGTCCGTTTGGAACTTTACCCATTGAAATTAAATATGGATCTACTGTCCCATTGAGAAATTTGCGTAGTCTTCAAGATTTTATTAAAGAACACAACCTGCCTTTTGGCTTGGTAATCAATCAAGCTAAAAAAGGAGAGTGGCTAACGAGGGATATTTATCAACTCCCTGTTGGATGGTTGTAACATTTACCCTGCACCTTCTTCTAACAAATTAAATGTTTTTTGAGCCACTATTTTTTCAGGCATAGCCAATCCAAAATGCAAATAAGCATGCTTGGTAGCAATGCGTCCGCGTGGTGTACGCATGATAAATCCTTGCTGAATTAAATAGGGCTCAATCACATCTTCGATAGTACCGCGCTCTTCGCTGATGGATGCAGCCAAACTATCAATACCAACCGGGCCGCCATCAAAGCGATCTATTAAAGCAAGTAATAACTTCCTGTCCATCATGTCGAAACCTTTTTCATCCACATCTAACATATCTAATGCGCGCTGGACGACAGCTTGCGTAATCTTTCCGTTAGCTTTTACTTCTGCATAATCGCGTACACGACGTAACAGACGATTGGAAATACGTGGTGTGCCGCGGGAACGTTTTGCAATTTCTTCAGCGCCAGCAGGATCAACTGCAATTCCTAAAATTGTAGCAGAACGCTCGATAATATGGGTCAAATCGGCTACTTGATAAAATTCCAAACGTTGCACAATGCCGAAACGATCACGTAAAGGTGATGTTAATAAACCTGCACGAGTGGTTGCACCAATAAGTGTAAAAGGCGGTAAATTTAATTTTATGGAGCGCGCAGCAGGGCCTTCACCAATCATGATATCCAACTGATAATCTTCCATCGCCGGGTACAACACTTCTTCGACGACTGGACTTAATCGATGAATTTCATCAATAAACAAAACATCATGCGCTTGTAAATTTGTTAATAACGCAGCAACATCACCCGGACGCTCTAACACGGGGCCTGATGTTTGGCGTAAGTTAACACCTAACTCATTCGCAACAATATGCGCGAGTGTTGTTTTTCCCAATCCCGGGGGACCAAAAATTAATACGTGATCTAATGCATCTTTACGTGCGCGTGCAGCGCCAATAAAAATTTCCATTTGTTCGCGTACTGCGGGTTGTCCTACATAATCTTTTAGTGTCTTTGGACGGATAGCGCGGTCGATTGTATCCAATTCTGCTTGACGCTCTGCACTGATAATTCTTTCTGCTTCCATCACACCATCTCCCTTAAAGCTTGTCGGATAATATCTTCACTTGTCAGTGCGCCATCATCTACTTTAGCCACAGCACGACTCGCTTCTTGTGGTTTGTAACCTAATGAAATTAACGCAGCAATAGCATCTTGGGTAATTTGATTGTGAGATGATTTATTTTTTCCAAGATTGGATTCTGCTAGTGGCAATGCATCAGATGATTGCCAATGCGATACTTTATCGCGCATCTCAATGATTAATCGTTCTGCGGTTTTTTTACCAACACCGGGAAGACGTACTAAACTTTCAGTATCATTGTTTATGACACATCGTACAAATTCGTTGGGATCAATACTGGATAAAATCGTTAATGCTAAACGCGGACCGACACCGTTTACTTTTAATAATGTGCGGAATAAGGCACGCTCTTCGCGTGCGTAGAAACCATATAAATGATGCGCGTCTTCACGCACTATAAAATGGGTATATAAAATAATTTCTTTGCCGGTGTCGGGTAAGTGATAAAACGTGCTCATGGGGGCATCGATTTCATAGCCTACACCATTTACGTCTAGAATTAATTGTGGGGGTTGTTTTTCTAGAATAATCCCGCGGAGCTGTCCTATCATGGGAATCCTTATTAAAACATGTAAAAAATTATTCGGGCTGGTAATCTCGCCAACTCTGACGCTTACGTCCCTTACTTACGGCTGGGATAATACCTATTTTATGTAACGAAAACCTCGTATGCGCATGACACAAAGCAATCGCCAATGCATCTGCAGCATCCGCTTGCAGCTTACCGGGTAAATTCAACAAACACCCAACCATATGCTGCACTTGTTCTTTTTTAGCAGCGCCATAACCAACAACAGATTGCTTCACTTGCCGTGCTGAATATTCCGCAACAGGAACAGTCAGTGTCACAATCGCAGCGCCACGCGCCTGTCCTAATTTTAATGCAGATCCCGGATTTTCATGCATAAAAACTTGTTCAATCGCAGCTTCTTCCGGTTGATATTGCTGAATGATCTCAGTCAAACCTAAAAAAATTTGTTGCAATCGTTCAGGCAAATTTTGACTGACCAATTTCAAACAACCACTCGCAAGATGAAAACTTTGATTACCTTCAACGCGAATAACACCGTATCCGGTTAACCGTGAACCTGGATCTATGCCAATGATAACGGTCATGATTCATCCTGCATTAAAATTATTCCAATTCTTCTAAAACAGCCTCTGGAATATCTGCATTAGAATAAACTTCCTGTACGTCATCTAAATCTTCTAACATGTCGGTCAAACGGATGAGCTTTTCAGCAGTTTCTTTATCTTCAACTGAAATATTGGTAGCGGCAATTAATGTAATGCCCGCTTGTGCTGGCTGAAAACCTGCGGCCAGCATCGCATTTTTTACTGCTTGAAATGCTTCGGGTGTTGTTGTCACATCAATACTTTTATCATCGTTAACAACAATATCATCAGCGCCAGCTTCTAGTGCCAATTCCATCATGCGCTCTTCATCAGCGCCCGGTGCAAACATAATTTCGCCCCGCTTCTGAAACAGATAACTAACCGACCCATCCGTCCCCATATTGCCACCGCATTTTGCAAAAGCATGTCGCACTTCAGCAACAGTACGATTACGGTTGTTGGTCATACAATCAACCATCACGGCAACACCACCGGGTCCGTAGCCTTCATAACGTATTTCTTCGACATCACCACCCTCTAAACCACCCGCGCCACGCTTGATGGCACGATCGATGACATCTCTCGACATATTTGCATAAAGTGCTTTATCTAATGCCGCACGCAAACGTGGATTAGCATCTGCATCACCACCGCCCAGTCTTGCAGAAACGGTGATTTCACGAATTAATTTTGTGTATAACTTTCCACGCTTTGCATCTTGTTTTGCTTTATGGCGCTTGATGTTCGCCCATTTGCTATGACCTGCCATGTGTTTCCACTCACTTCATCAAAAGTTTATTGTTTAGCATCCACAATTTTTTTCGCATCATCTTTTTCAGGAGAAACATCTTTACGAATGATACGTATGCCCAACTCTATCAATTGCGCAGGCTCAACTGGCGCTGGCGCATCTGTCAATGGACAAGTTGCTGTTTGCGTTTTAGGAAACGCGATCACATCACGTATTGATGTTGCACCTGTCATCAACATCACCAAACGATCAATACCAAATGCAATACCACCGTGTGGAGGACAACCAAATTTTAATGCTGTTAACAAGTGCCCAAATTTTTCGTTTGCTGCTTCTTCGCTGATATTTAACGTGCGAAATACGGCCATTTGTAATTCGGGTGAATTAATCCGAATCGAACCACCACCCACTTCACTACCGTTTAACACCATGTCATATGCACGCGCTAAAATTGTAATAGGGTCGTTATTGAGCTCACTAATATCATCAATTTTTGGCGCGGTAAACGGATGATGACAAGCAGAAAGACGGCCCTCCCCTTTTTCAAACATCGGGAAATCAATAACCCAAAGTGGACGCCAACCTGTCTGCACTAAACCACGATCATGACCTACTTTAAGACGTAACGCACCCAACGCATCATTCACAATGTTAGCTTTATCTGCACCAAAGAAAATAATGTCGCCAACTTTTGCGCCTGTACGTTCTAAGATTTGACGCGTCACTTCTTCCGGAATAAATTTCAGAATTGGCGATTGCAAACCATCTGCACCTTCGCCATTAATTTTAATATACGCTAAGCCTTTTGCACCAAACATACTGATGTATTTTGTGTAATCATCAATTTCTTTACGACTGATATCAGCACCCGCTGGCACACGCAATGCAACTACGCGACCTTGTGCATCATTTGCAGGCCCTGAGAATACTTTAAATTCAACATCACGCAGCAAATCACCCACATCCACTAATTCAAGGGGAATACGTAAGTCTGGCTTGTCAGAACCATAACGCGACATCGCTTCTGCATAGGGCATACGTGGAAACGGATTAGGTAATTCGACTTGGAGCAAATCAGAAAACATGCCGCGGATCATATTTTCCATCATGCTTTGAATTTCTGTTTCATTTAAAAATGATGTTTCAATATCTAGCTGAGTAAATTCAGGCTGACGGTCAGCACGTAAATCTTCATCACGAAAACAACGTACGACTTGGTAATAACGATCCATGCCCGCCATCATGAGCAATTGCTTAAACACTTGTGGTGATTGTGGCAATGCAAAAAAAGAACCCGGCTTAGTACGGCTTGGCACTAAATAATCGCGTGCACCTTCTGGCGTTGCTTTTGTTAAAAAGGGTGTTTCAATATCAAGAAAACCATTGTCATCTAAAAAGCGGCGCAAATAGCGTGTCATGGATGCACGAAACTTCATACGCTGAAGCATTTCCGGGCGCCGTAAATCTAAATAACGATAACGTAATCGTGTATCCTCACCTACATCATGATATTCATCAATTGGGAAAGGTGTCGTCTCTGCACGATTTAAAACAGTGATCTCAGCGCCTACAATTTCAATTTCGCCTGTGCGTAAGTTCGTATTCACCGTACCAGCAAGGCGATTATGCACTTTACCTTTAATTTGCAATACGTATTCATTTCGTACTGTTTCAGCAATAGCAAAAATAGCCTTATTTTCTGGCGCAAACACAACTTGCACAAGACCTTCACGATCACGTAAATCTAAAAAAATCACGCCACCATGGTCACGACGTCTGTGCACCCAACCTGTTATCATGACATCTTGATCTAATTGTTTTGTTGTAATTTCACCGCAATAATGACTACGCATATTTTTATAACCTTCATATATTCTTACAAAAATTTAATGTTTTATGACTTAGGAAAATCGCGCGATTCCTCGGCTGTTTTCTTTACGACTTTCTTTTGAGGTTGATTCATATCAGGTTGCACAACACCTAATGAAATAACCAATTTCAATGCTTGATCAACACTCATAGCAAGCTCAACCACATCTTTTCGCAATGCCATCAATAAAAATCCGGAAGTCGGATTTGGCGTTGTTGGCACAAAGAAACTAACGACATCATCACCTATGTTTTTTTCCACTTCAGAGTTGACATTGCCTGTTTGAAAAGCGATTGTCCATATGCCTGGATGCGGATATTGCACTAACAACACTTTACGGAAAGATTGACCATCGGATGTAAACAATGTTTGAGAAACTTGTTTAGCGCTCGTATAGACTGAACGCACGAAAGGAATACGTCCCATAACAGCGTCCCAGAGACCCACCAAACGTCGACCAATAAAATTAGCAACGATCATACCTGTCAATAAAATCACAACTAATGTGATTAAAACGCCTATGCCTGGAACATGAAATCCCAACAAGGCATCAGGCTGGTAAGAATGCGGCAATAACGATAATGTATTGCTCATGATATCAACCAAAAACTTGATAACTAGCAAAGTCACCCAAATTGGCAACCAAACTAATAAACCCGAAATAAAATACCGACGTAAATATGACATCATAATTTATGTACCTACTGCATCCGTTGATTTCGTTTCAGAGGATGTCGCGCTTGGCGCTACCTCTGTCGTTGCATTGCTGCTGACAGTAGCTGTAGTTTCCTTGGTAGATTCAGCCTGTTTTTTATTCCGGAAGTCAGTGACATACCAACCGGTGCCTTTCAATTGAAAACTGGTTGCAGAAATCAGTTTTTGCAATGCCGCTTTAGCGCAAACCGGACAATCTGTCAGGGCGGGTTCGCTCATTTTTTGCAATGCATCTAGTTTGTGCCCACATGCACCACATTCGTATTCATAAATCGGCATATCATTCCTCAAAAAATCTTTTAGCGCTAACGGTATCGAAAGCGGCTTATTTTAACAAGATACCGGCGGGCTGGGTAGTCAAATAGAGACAAATGCTGATATCCTGCTGCCCAGCGCCATGGACGTCAATTTAAAGGAAGGATCATGCAAAAAACCATACTTATTACCGGATGCTCAAGCGGCATCGGTCTTTCCGCTGCAACCCAACTACAACAAAAAGGGTATCGCGTTTTTGCGACAGCTAGGAAGGAAAGTGATGTTCAAAAACTGAAAGATTTAGGGCTAGAAAGCCTAGTACTAGATGTCAATGATTCCGATTCCATTCGAAGGAGTTTGAATCATGTCCTTGAAAAAACAGGCGGAACGCTTGATGCATTATTTAATAACGCCGGTTATGCGCAACCCGGTGCAGTCGAAGATCTGACTCGGGATATGATGCGCGCTCAGTTTGAAACAAATGTCTTTGGTGCCATGGAGTTAACCAATCTTGTCATTCCCGTCATGCGCCAACAGGGTCATGGTCGTATCATTCAAAATACCTCTATCCTGGGCATTATTACTATGCCATATCGTGGCGCCTACAACGCCTCGAAATTTGCCTTAGAAGGATTTACGCACACCTTACGACAGGAATTGCGCCATACGAACATTCATGTTTCCATTATTGCACCAGGACCTATCGCGAGCCGATTTCGCCAAAATGCGTATCAAAGCTATCAACAAACAATTAACTTACAACCCACTAGACACAGCGCGATTTATCAAAAAATGGAAAAGTTTTTTTTTAACGCACCTGAAAGTGACAGACGTTTCACTCTGCCAGCAGACGCTGTTATGACAAAACTTTTGCATGCGCTAGAAAATCCGCATCCAAAAGTGCATTATTACATCGGGATGCCAGCGCAATTATTTGCCTTTCTACGCCGAATATTGCCTGATTGCGCACTAGATTGGGTTATCGATAAAACCATGCAAGAGGAATCAAAATGACAACAATTCTCGTTCTATATTACAGCCGTTATGGCGCTGTCAAACAAATGGCGCAACATATTGCTCGCGGCATTGAATCAGTACCCAATGTTGAAGCGCGTATTCGCACGGTGCCCTCAGTCTCTCCTAATACAGAAGCGACTGAAAGTAGAATTCCAGCTAGCGGTGCGCCTTATGCTACTTTAGATGATCTCAAAACGTGTGATGGAATAGCATTAGGCAGTCCAACACGTTTTGGAAATATGGCTGCACCGATGAAATATTTCTTAGATACGGCTAGCAGTGTGTGGTTAGGCGGCGATTTAGTGAATAAACCTGCGGCGGTATTTAGCTCATCCTCTAGTTTGCATGGAGGGCAAGAAACAACACTGATTAGCATGATGTTACCGCTTTTGCATTTGGGCTGTATTTTACTGGGAATTCCATATACGGAATCTGATTTGAATACGACGACTAGTGGTGGCACACCCTATGGAGCAACACATGTTGCTGGGATTGCGGGTAAGAATAGTTTGACTGACGAGGAACAACGTTTGTGTTTTGCGATGGGAAAACGTTTGGCTGAGACAGCGGTTAAGTTAAAAAAATAAATGCTTACTCAAAAACACGGCTTTAGTTTGCTTGAACTGATGATTGCACTTGCCATTGTAAGTATCTTAACGGCATTGAGCTTACCCGTTTATTCAACACATCTCGCGCATGAAAAACGGCTGGAGGCTGAAATCACTCTTGCTCAATTAGCTAATGCATTAGAACAATATTATCTAGCAAACAATACGTATCAAAATGCAACGCTGAATAACTTGGGGTTCTCTGATGTCATTGCACATTCTCGCTATCAATTAGCTATTCAAACTGCAAATAGTGCTAGCTTTACGCTGACAGCAACACCGCTTGATAAGCAAGCAATAGAAGACAGTGAATGTGGCGTTTTGATTTTAAACTCAAGCGGGGAAAAAAATATTTCTGGCAGAAACACCATGACCGATTGTTGGTAAGCTGGTAACAACAATAAATGGTGTGTAGGTTGGGCTGAGGCACGAAGCCCAACAGCTCTTTTGTCATCTCAAAAAACGTTGGGCTTCGTACCTCAGCCCAACCTACTTTTATTTTATGCCGCCCCTAACGACAGCGAGTCAACAACGGCATGCTAAGTGTATCACGCTCTGCGACTGGCACTTGGCTTTTCGCGAGCAAACTACTTTTCGATTGATTACTTAAATAACGATTACCATTTTTATGTACTTGAGACGCAGACTTATTTCTACGCTCAATTAAACACTTATAAAGCTTAACCTGAGGCTCTCGAGCCTTATCTGCCTTAATAAGATTCGACAATACTTTTAAACAATCATTATCGTAAGAAGACATAATTCGCAATCTGTTTACTTTAATACAATCCACTAATTCTCTCTTAATCGCAACAATACTATTTTCAAGAGAAACACCTTTCTCACGATGAAAGTATTTATTTGACATGACATGATTATAAAAATTATTTAGCAGATAAAATTCCGCTTCTTCTCGATAGGGATTTTTGCCAGAAAAATCATACGATAACTCATGTAGCCGTTTAAAAAAGGCAGCAGAAGCTTTTTCTAAATGACTTATTTCAAGCTCAACGGAATTTTTCATCGCTATATCACATGCGACATCTGACAGAAATAAAGCTGGACCATACTCATCTTGAGTCCATTCAGTTGTATGCAATGTTGGTTGCAATCCATGAGGACCCGATATCGATGTGCTTGAACTATCCAACCTAATTTTTTTGTTATTATAGTCATAACAAGCAAAACCATGATCAATTTTTTGAAAAAATATTTTGCCATCTAATGCTTGAATCGCCTTAATCTTTGCAATAATCTTTTTGCTATATACCTCTTGATCAGCAGGATCCTCTGAGAATTCTTGCATCATATTTTGAATTTCAATTTTAGATCTATTTTGAATACGTTCTTGAATCAACAATTCAAGCTCATCTGTCAATTGCATCGCTTGTGATCGCACAATATGAGAATTGATTTTGTTAAAATCAAAATTTAATATCACATTACCACTGTGAAAATCAAAATCACACATTTTGAATGCATCATCAAGCGCATACTCAAGACCCAGCTTACATTCGTTATTTAACGCAATTAATTCAGAATACATTTCTGGGAAACGGGATTGTGCATTGCGATGTCTTTCTGCAAAGCCCGCCATGTTAAATGCGGGAAAAGACTTATAACAATCATAATATTGACTAACAGCAAAGACATTATTACCAAAGTCTTCAAGATCTTTATATTCTTTTGCAAGCGGTGCTTTCGCCGTCAGATAGGTAACAGCAGAATGCAAATGCTCATTATGAGTATGAATCGATTCTTTATTAAGAAGATATCCATACAGCTCTGCTAACGTTTCACCTAATCTTGGCTTATCCAGTTTGCCACCTTGCTTGATCATAAAGCGTCTTTGTATGCCATCGCTACCCAACATATCATAATTGCCACCCGGTTTTGCGCCCTCTTCTTTACGTGAGGTATAAAGTAATTTATTAAATAAATTAATTTTTTCTGCTTTTGGATCGTCGGATATGTTTTCATTTAATATAAAACCATGATTTGCTAACGCAAAAGGATGGTTGGCATCCAATGTTTTTTTCAATAAATTAACACCGGATTCAAGATCTACAATATTTGTTTCTGGAAGCGAATCAATAACAACTTTATCGTTGCTGTGCCCACCAAAAATACTATTCCGCCACCAATTAGAAAAACGGATCCGCAAAAATCTTAAACTCCCCTGAATACCACTATAAGATTTTTTTATTTTTCCCATGACCTTTTCAATAGGATCAAAATAATCATTACAGTTTTTAATCTCTTTCTTATTTATCGGATCAACTAGGTTTTTGATATAGGTGAAAGTGTCTGTGGCTTCTTTTAATAATTGACTATTTTTATTTAATATTCTTTCTTTGCAGGCGACAATTAAGACTTGATCAACTATATTCGATAAAGCCTCTTGCAATGCTTTATTATCTAGCTTGGAACAAGCTAATTTCGTTGTATTGTACATCTCAACATAAGTTGCACTTTTAAGTTGCAGGAAAATATCAATTGAATCTTCAACTTCTTTGGGATATTTGCCAACCATAAAACGGCTATTTTTAGCGCCATCCATAATACGAATTTGTTGAATCGCAAAATCAATCACTGGCTTGAGCGCTTTTAACGGTTCTTGTCGTATGGCTTTTGTCGGAAACCAAAAATGAATAACTTTTGAAAAATTTTCTTTCTGTTGTTGATTGCCTTTATATTGAGAAAATTGGCTTAGCGTATTGATCGAAGTCGTTTTATTTTTTATTGTTTTTCTAATGGCAAACAAAATATCAAGTTGCGCATCCACTGCAGGAATTCGAGATGTGATTATTTGATTAAAGAATTTTGTTTCATCTCTGCTAATAACACTAATACAGGCAGTCGGTTTCTTCTCTGATGATGCGCCAAAAATATAAGCGAATAATTCTTTGGTTTTTTTCGGGAACCAAGAGGGATCAGATTGAGCAGGTATCTCTTCGATCAGAGCTGTCTGAGTAATTTGAAAAATACTGCCGGCATGCTGAGTTTCTCTCTCCTGACCTGATTGTAATAACGCAAGATAAGATTGAATCGGTTTTGTTAAATCGTTTGCGATCAGCACAGAAGGTATATGCCCTGTTGCAACGAGATTTTCATCAACATGATAGAGCTTTATCGATAATGCATTTGCCATATCGGTATAAAAAAGAGAGGGATCATAATCCTGTAAATTTTCAACCTGACTCTGCGTCTCATTTAAATAATGACATAATCTATCGACTAGAAAATTAGAGATAAATGTCTCTTTCGCCGTTTTGCTGAGGCGAATAATATAATTTTGCAGGTTTTTACGAGAATTAATATTTTGCTTAAAACACGCTTTTTCGATACCGAGGGCTGCTAAGCGTATTTCTGTTTCAGGCCCAATCTCATCAAACCATGCCGTCATTTGTGAAGACAGCAAGCTCCAGGTCGTTAGATCAAAATTATTAGAGTTAATATGGTGAATAAAATCGGTTACGAAGAGTTTTAGCGTAGGCGCGCTATCGTTAAGCTCATGATTAATTATAAAATCTTTGCGATCATAGCGTGGCATAGGAACACTCGAGCTGTATTTTAATTACCCAATCCTACCTAATTGGGCTAATCTTCGCAAGCTTTTTGTGTAATTTTTGCCATATTATTCAACCTTAGAATAACTTAACAGCGAAACGTATTTATTTTACCCTTTCGATCAGGATACTTTGTGTAAGCACGACCCGCTTTATTGACAACAATTGCCCAAACCGGATCTACAACACCCACAGGACAAAACCAAAATGATCCATTCTCAGTATGCGCAAGGCCATCAGGCAGTATCTGCAAATAATCCCGCCCCAAGGCTGAACGCCAATGTAGCGTTCCTTTCGCCTCAGAATAAAAAACAGAGATAACATGTTCTTTATCTATCACCCTCCCATCTTCTTTTTCATCGACAAATAAAATCTGTCCTGATCCCCAATGCTCAGAACACGTGACATGATCGGAACTACCACACAATGTCACTGCCTCTCCACGCATGATCACTTCACGACGCGCGAGATTAATCGCATGCAATAACTGCATACGAAGAACAGATTCTTTTGATTTTGTGAAAAATTGATTGTAAGCAGGAACACACAAACCGAACATGACAGCCGCTATTGCAACAGTGAACAATAACTCAATTAATGAGAAACCATACTGTTGCAATAGAGCACGAGCAGAAAACATAAAAAAATATCTTATTCTCGCGTGGGCTTCATATGTGGAAACAAAATCACATCGCGAATAGAGGCTGAATCGGTAAAGAACATGACTAATCGATCAATACCAATTCCTTCACCTGCCGTTGGCGGTAACCCGTATTCAAGTGCTGTAACATAATCAGCATCATAAGGCATAGCCTCTTCATCGCCTGCTTCTTTATCTGCAACTTGCTTACGGAAACGATCCGCTTGATCATCTGCATCATTTAATTCTGAGAACCCATTCGCAATTTCACGACCCGCAATAAATAACTCGAAGCGATCGGTAATAAAAGGATTCGCATCATTACTGCGCGCCAGAGGTGAAACTTCTGCTGGGTATTCCGTAATAAAAGTCGGTTGCTTTAAACAATGCTCAACGGTTTTTTCGAAAAGCTCCACTTGCACTTTGCCAAGACCATAACCTTCCTGCAGCGGGATTTCTAATTTTTTTGCCGTTTTACGTGCAGCTTCTAATGTGTTGATATCATCGGCTGTTAAAGTAGGGTTAAAATGTAAAATAGAATCAAACAATGCTAAACGCACAAAAGGCTTACTAAGATCATAAGCTTCTTCTTGATAGGTCACTTGCATTGTTCCCAAGACATCTTGAGAAATCTTGCGGATTAATTCTTCTGACAAATTCATCAGATCATGATAATCGGCATAAGCTTGATAAAATTCTAACATAGTAAATTCAGGATTATGACGAACTGATAATCCTTCATTACGGAAATTGCGATTGATTTCAAATACTCGCTCAAAACCACCTACTACTAAACGTTTTAAATAAAGCTCTGGCGCAATACGCAAATACAATGGCATATCAAATACATTATGATGCGTGACGAAAGGACGTGCCGCAGCACCACCAGGCAACACTTGCATCATGGGTGTTTCAACTTCTAAAAAATCACGCTCTTTTAAAAAGTCGCGAATCGTATCGACGATTTTAGTGCGAATTAAAAAAGTATTTCGCGTGGTATCATTTACTAATAAATCTAGATAGCGCTGACGATATCGTAATTCTTGATCGGTTAAGCCATGATATTTATCTGGCAATGGACGAAGGGATTTTGTCAGCAGTCGTATTTCACGCACACGTACAGATAATTCACCGGTTTTCGTTTTGAATAACACACCTTTTGCACCGATGATATCACCCATATCCCACTGCTTAAATTCATCATAAACACCATCAGGCATTTCATCTTGACGAACATACAATTGAATACGTCCTGACATATCTTGCAATGTAATGAAACTGGCTTTACCCATCATACGACGTGTCATGATACGGCCAGCAACGCTAACATTGACAGGCTGTGCTTCAAGCTCAGGCTCGGTTTTTTGTGCGTGCTCTGCATGCAGATTTGCAGCTAAGGCATCACGGCGAAAGTCATTGGGAAACGCATTTCCCTTTTCTTTCAGCTCAGCTAATTTTGTACGACGCAATGCAATCAATTCATTCGTATCAATTACAATATTTTCTGTTTCAGTCATGGTTATAATCCACTTAATAAACTAGCTTCGATAAATTTATCTAAGTCGCCATCTAACACCGCTTGTGTGTTAGAGACTTCTATTCCCGTGCGCAAATCTTTAATGCGCGACATATCAAGTACGTAAGAACGAATTTGACTGCCCCAGGTAATATCCATTTTGGTGGCTTCCAATTCGTCTTGTTTTGCGCGGCGTTTTTGCATTTCGAATTCGTAAAGTTTCGCCCGCAATTGACTCATGGCTGTTGCACGGTTTTTATGTTGTGAGCGGTCTGACTGACATTGTACAACAATTCCGGAGGGAATATGCGTAATACGAATCGCAGAGTCAGTTCGATTGACGTGCTGTCCACCCGCACCACTTGCTCGATAAGTATCTACGCGCAAATCGGCAGGGTTAATATCCACTACAATACTGTCATCAATTTCGGGTGAAACAAATACCGATGCAAATGATGTATGGCGACGATTGCCAGAATCAAATGGAGATTTTCTCACTAAACGGTGTACGCCGGTTTCTGTTCGCAACCAGCCATAAGCATAAGGACCTGAAAATTTCACCGTAGCGCTTTTAATTCCAGCGACTTCACCGGCTGATACTTCGATTAACTCAGCATGAAAACCATGACGTTCGCCCCAACGCAAATACATACGCAATAATATATTTGCCCAATCTTGCGCTTCTGTACCGCCTGAACCGGATTGCACATCGACATAAGCAGAATTGGGGTCCATTTCCCCAGCAAACATGCGTTGAAACTCAAGCTTTTCGATTGTGCCGGTCATCTGATCAAGCTCTGCCACAACTTCGGCAGCGGTATTTTCATCATCTTCCAGTATAGCCAATTCAAATAGCTCAGCTGCATCCGTTAAACCAGATTCAATAATTTGAATGCTGCCGACAACCTCGTCTAATTGTACTCGCTCACGACCTAACGTTTGGGCTTTTTCAGGATTGTTCCAAATGGTGGGATCTTCAAGCTCACGCTGCACTTCCTGCAGGCGTTCTTGTTTATTATCAACGTCAAAGATACCTCCGAACTTCATCTAAGCGTTTGGCAAGGTCTTTGAGACGGGCATTTACTGAAGTTGTTTCAATCATAGCAGAGCTCTTTCACGAAAATTTTGCAAATCTTACCTCAGAAACGCTATTTTGGCTATAAAACTCGAGTCAAATACCTTTATAATGCGGCGACTCAGGGGCAGTTTAAAGTAGTTTAGTGAGAACATATTATGCTGAAACAGACAACATTCACAAAAGACCAACAAGCGGAGCTCGCACAATTAGTGGATGTGATAGCACTTAGCAAAAAATCTTGCGAACGTCCTATGCTTGCGAATTTAGTCTATGCGACAAAAAAGAATTTTATCGGCAGACCTATTGCAGGCTATACGCCAGGGGTAACAGATTTTGCTTTGCTCACACGTGATTCAGCAATCGCGCTTTGCCAAGTGCAAAATGAATTACTTGAAAAATATAATTATGGCTTATTGATTTATGATACATACCGCCCAAAAAGTGCGGTCTTAGATTTTATGCAATGGTCAAAGCAACCTGTCAGTGATGATGCAGATGGTCACTGTGAGCTAGAGCGCAAACAAAAACATTATCCGCATATTGAAAAAAATCGGTTGTTTGCTTTAGGGTATCTGTCTGAAACTTCACAGCATTGTTTTGGGCATACTGTCGATTTAGTATTGATTGATAAAGAGGGTGCTGAATTAAATCTTGGCGCGCGATTTGATTTCATGGATGAAATATCACATCTTAGCGCAACGGCAAAAGAAATTGGTGAAGAGGCCATGCGCAATCGCCACATTCTTACAAGCACTATGGAAAAATATGGATTTGCATCCTACGTTTACGAATTTTGGCATTTTAGTTACTGTGAGAAAGCTATAGCTGATCCTATGGATATCACGATTACTGCCGACCTAAAAAATCTTTCTTAAAGAGAACAGTGGAGTTTTAACTTTATGAACAGAATAGAAAAAAAAATGGGTCGTGCTAAGAAAAATATTTTCCTCGCAATTTTATTCTCAGTTGCAACTCTGATAGGAGGACTCTATTACTTTGGTGCATTCGGCCCACATCTTTTACTGAGCAAAGCTACATTCAAGCACCTGCCTAATTGGCAGCAAGACAACCAAAGCCAAGCACTGCTAGCATTTCAACGTTCTTGTACAACCATTTTAAAAAAATCGCCTGATGCAATGTTTAGCGCTTTACCCCATAGTGGAACAAATCGAGATTGGCAACGTATTTGCAATGCTGCGAATGCATTGGTGCATCCTGATAAAATGGCGGCGCAACAATTTTTTGAAACGTGGTTTCAGCCTTACCATGTATCGAATCACTTAAATGCTAGCGGATTATTTACCGGTTATTATTTACCGTTATTGCATGGCAGCATTACCCCTAACAAACAATATTCTGTTCCTGTGTATGGCGTTCCCAGTGACTTAGTGAAAATAAATTTAGGTCTCTTTCATCAAGAGATGTCCAAAAAAACATTGGTCGGGCAATTAAAAAATAATGTTTTACAACCTTATCCTGATCGCGCTGCCATCATGCAAGGCGCTATTAGCAAAACAGCAAAAGTGCTTGTTTGGAGCGATGATCCACTAGATGTTTTCTTTGCGCAAATCCAAGGCTCTGCTGTGGTACAGCTGCCTAATCAAAAACAATTTATTATAAATTATGCGAGCAATAATGGTCGGCCTTATACAGCGATTGGCAAAATTTTAATTGCGAAAAAAGAACTGACTAAAGAAACCGTTTCTATGCAGACTATTCGTACTTGGTTGTTACAACATCCAGAACAAAGGGATAATATTTTGAATCAGAATGCATCGTATGTATTTTTTAATGTTCTTAAAAATAAAGATCCACTGGGTACCGCGCAAGTGCCTTTAATACCTGAGCGTGCTTTGGCTGTTGATACACATCATATTCCGCTGGGTGCACCGCTTTGGCTTGATACTGTGGCACCGCAAAATACGAGAGAGAAATCAACCGCACCGTTCCAGCATTTAATGGTAGCACAGGATACAGGTGGGGCGATCAAAGGGATTGTGCGTGGAGATGTTTACTGGGGAGCGGGGGAGACAGCTGCATTTATTGCGGGGCATATGCAGAGCAAAGGGCAGTATTGGATTCTGTTGCCGCGCATGTAGGCCTATCTCTAACTTACTGTATTAAATACAAAAAAAGAACAGAAAAATAGCATCTTCTCACTTACAAATAACATGTTATAATATGTTATATTACTGACGAAGGTGATAAAAATGAATATCAACATTTACTTAGAAGAAACGCTAGCAAAATCACTGAACCAGTGCGTCAAGCAAACAGGCGCTTCGCGCAATGCCATTATTCGTGAAGCGATTAACGAATGGATTCTTCATCATCAAGTGAAACACTGGCCTACATCGATCTTGAACTTTAAAGGCGTGGCAAAAACACCGTCTTTTGAGTCTTTTCGTGATGAGTTAACACCTCCTAGCGATGAGAATCCATTACTATGAAATACTTGTTAGACACTTGCGTTATTAGTGATTTTATTAAGGGCGAGCCAAAAACATTAACCCGATTGAAAAATGTTTCTCCCACCGACATCGCCGTCTCGAGCATCACAGTGATGGAAATTGAATATGGACTTGCTTTAAATCCTAAGCTGGCAAAAAAAATTAAAACAATTGTTATGGATTTTCTATCCGCTGTTACCGTATTGAATTTCAACTCAGATGATGCGCGAGCCGCTGCGATTATTCGTGCCATCTTGAAACAACAAGGCTGCCCTATTGGTAGTTATGATATTTTATTAGCGGGCACAGCATTAAACTATAAACTTATTTTTGTATCTGCTAATACAAAAGAATTTAGCCGAGTGGCGGGTATTCAATTAGAAAATTGGCGGTCTTAGCAAGAAATACCACTGTGAAATCGCAGCTGATCATCTGATGTCAAAATGAGATTTTTTTCTTTTTCACGGAAATATTGAATTCTATTTGTTATATCAGTAGTTGCATATTGAAACGCAAAGTTTAAATATGTTTGAAAATGTCTGGCTTCTGATGCAAGTAGCTGACTATAAAAACGGCCCAACTCTTCATCTAGATAGGGAATAATAGCAGCAAATCTCTCGCAAGAGCGTGCTTCGATAAACGCAGTAATTATCAATATGTCTATCAACCTAGACGGTTCATGCGTGGCGATGCCTTTGCGTAACTCATCGGCATAACGCGATGGTGGCAAGTGTCTGAAAGGAATGTTGCGTTTTTTTAAAATACGAATGACTTGCTCGAAATGCCTTAGTTCCTCACGCGCTATGCGTGACAATGCAAAAATTAAATCTTCATATTCAGGGTATCTAAACAATATGACAATCGCACTAGATGCCGCTTTTTTTTCGCAATGAGCATGATCAATCAAGAGTATATCAAGCTTAGCGGCTGCGACTTCACACCAACTTGCAGGCGTATCGCAACCTAAAAAATTTTTTATAGCGGATATATCGGTTTCCATTTTGTTCTCTGAATAAAAGGTTATTAAAGCAGAATCCTATTTAATCCGCACATGCTGTCATTGCGAGCGTGAGCGAAGCAACCTAGGCTGTAATGCCACTTGCGGAGAACGACATGAAAGCCTGGGTTGCTTCGCTCGCGCTCGCAATGACGATTGTATATGTGTATTAGATAGGATGCTGCTATAAAGCGAGAACATGCTGATCGGCAGCACCCTCATCCGCCTTCGGCACCTTCTCCCGCAAGCGGGAGAAGGGAGTCTATCTTTATGGGAGTCATATGAATCTGTTGTTTTAATTTTATGATTCGCTGATAAGACTCATCAATTCTTTCAACAGAAATTTTTCCTGTCTGCACATCTTGATAAATCATCTCCACTATCTCTCTTGGATCTTGCATTGATGCCAACTGATTACCAAATACTAAAATATCGGCACCTGCATTAATCGCCAATCTAACAGCATCCGCTAAACCATAATTATCCGTAATGGCTTTCATTTGCAAATCATCCGTAATAACAACGCCATTAAAATGTAATTTTTCTCGCAATAACTGCGTTGTCATTTCATAGGAGAGACTTGCTGGGTAACCTTTACTATCCAATTTATAATGCACCACATGTGCTGTCATCACCATCTGACAATCATCAGATTGTGGTAATAAATTAGCATAAGGATCTAATTCATAAGCTTTCCACGTTTCTGTTACATCAACAAAACCGCTATGCGTATCGCCAGTAGAACTACCATGTCCAGGGAAATGTTTATAGGAACACAAAATATTATTCGCTTTGTAAGCTGCTGAAAAAATTCGTGCGTACTTTGTCACTTCTTTAGGATCGTCTGAAAAACTACGCGCTAGTTTGCCAATCACTGGATTATCTGGATTAACGTTAATATCCACAACCGGTGAAAAATTTATATTGACGCCAACTTCTTGTAATATCTTCGCCATTTGTTTCGCATATTGACGTGCAGTCTCTTCACCACGTTCATGAATATCTGCTGCTGACAAAGTGGCGGGGAAACCGTAACTTTCTTTTAGGCGATTAACTTTTCCGCCTTCGTAATCAATGCCAATAAAGAGAGGATAAGTTGCATTTTTCATCGCGTAAGATTGCAATTGTTGTGTCAGGTTTTTTAATTGAGCTGGACTTTGAATATTGCGATCATATGTTTTTGTTCCAAAGTCATAATCAAATAAAATCACACCGCCAATTTGTTGCGCTACAATCGCTTTTACAATAGCATCGCTTGCCTGTATTTTTGTCCCTTTAAAACCTATCAATAACATCTGTCCGATTTTTTCTTTCAATGGAATCTCCTTCATGACAGCGGCATAACTATTACTGACAAAAAATATTAAGCAGAAAAATAATTTCAGCAAGCGCATTTTTGTCTCCTGCTAATCTTTGCATACTGCTGGTCTAATGCTCCCGCGTAGTTCTAAACTCAACACCAGGCCAACGTTCCATCGTTAAATTTAAATTTACGCGTGTAGGTGCCAAATAAGTGAGATTATCACTGCCATCTAGCGCTAAATTATCGAAAGCTTTATTTTTAAATTCTTCCAGTTTTTTTGCATCATCGCAATAAACCCAACGAGCTGTAGTGACAGATATATTTTCGTAAACACAATCAACGTTATATTCATGCTTCAAGCGATAGGCAACCACATCAAACTGCAGAAGACCAACAGCGCCTAAAATTAAATTATTGCTGTTTAATGGACGAAACAACTGCGTTGCACCTTCTTCGCATAACTGTTTTAACCCTTTTTGCAGTGCTTTTAATTTTAAAGGATCTTTCAAACGCACTAGACGAAATAGTTCCGGTGCAAAATAAGGGATACCCGTAAACTTTAATAACTCTCCCTCAGAAAAGGTATCGCCAATTTGAATCGTGCCATGATTGTATAAACCAATAATGTCACCTGGCCATGCCTCGCTTACTTGCTCGCGATCAGATGCCATAAAAGTTAGAGCTTGATTAATTTTTACTTCGCGCCCTAATCCGACTTGATGCATTTTCATGCCTTGTTTATAGCTACCAGAACACACGCGTAAGAACGCAATGCGATCTCGATGGGCAGGATCCATATTAGCTTGGATCTTAAAAACAAAGCCGGTGAATTTTTCTTCACTCGCATCAACAAAGCGAGTTTGTGTTTCACGCGATTGCGGCGGTGGCGCATATTCTGCAAATGCATCTAACAATTCACGTACACCAAAATTATTAATCGCTGAGCCAAAGAAAACCGGCGTCAATTCTCCGCGTAAAAAAGCGGCTTTATCAAACGTATGGCTAGCGCCTTTGACTAACTCAACTGTGTGTCGCAATTCTTTTGCGAAATCACCCAGAATCACATCTAGTTCAGGATTATTTAATCCAATGATTTTTTCGCTTTCTTGTTGTACTGCGTTTTTACCCGGCTGATACAAATAAATTGTATCTTCATACAAGTGATAAACACCTTTGAAATCACGGCCCATACCAATTGGCCAAGTGATCGGCGCGCATTGGATTTTGAGAATATGTTCAATTTCATCTAATAAATCGATTGGCTCACGACTATCACGATCAAGCTTATTGATGAAAGTAATAATGGGTGAATGGCGTAAACGACAAACTTCTAATAACTTAATTGTGCGCTCTTCTACACCTTTCGCCGCATCAATTACCATGAGTGCAGAATCAACAGCCGTCAGCGTTCGATAGGTGTCTTCAGAAAAATCTGCGTGGCCTGGCGTATCTAACAAATTCATGATGTGTGCTTTGTATGGAAACTGCATCACAGAGGTAGTGACAGAGATCCCACGTTGCTTTTCAAGCTCCATCCAGTCGGATGTGGCATGACGAGAGGCTTTACGTCCTTTGACAGTACCGGCCAACTGAATGGCACCGCCAAATAATAAGAGTTTTTCAGTAAGCGTGGTTTTGCCCGCATCGGGATGCGAGATTATCGCAAAGGTACGACGTTTAGTAACTTGTTTAGCTAATTCAGAAGACATAGATAATCTGCGTAAAAATCGATCGTAAAAAACCAGTCATTTTACTGCAGTGTAGGCAAAAGATAAACGATTATAAATAAGCTAGGTATGGCCCTGATTACGTCATGATATCCTCAATCCCTAAATCCCGGGCAAAAATCAATGCATCTTCTTTTCCGGTAGCGGTAGGGTAATAACTCTTGCGCTCACCAATTTGCTTAAAATTCATTTTGCGATACAAGGCAATCGCACGCGTATTAGAACGTCTTACTTCTAAATAAACAATGCCAGCACCCTGGCTTCTTGACCAATTCAGCGCATAAATCAACAACTCTCGCCCATAGCCTTTGCGTTGCTTTACCTGTGAAATACAGAGATTTAATACATGACACTCGCCTGAAGCCAGTGAAATCCAAATAAATCCTATGATTTCACCCTCGTCCTCAATCACCCAACCAGGATAATTTGCCTCCCAGCAACGCGCGAAAGCCTCTTCTGACCATGGGATATCTTGGCCGGTTTGTTCAATGACCAATATTATTGGCAGATCTGTTTTTGTGAGTTGGCGTATATTCATTGATGTATAGTCATTAGGGATATCACTTATTTTTACTGCATAAAACCTATCCTAAATGTGCTTGTGTATTTAGTCAACGACGCTACAATTTGGAAACGCTTCAAAAAGGATATTATTCGATGGGTTACCGACTTTCTAAAATTTATACTCGCACGGGTGATGATGGGCATACGCATTTGGGTGATGGCAATCGCATACCTAAAGATCATCCGCGCCTTGAATTAATGGGCACACTGGATGAGCTTAATAGTGCGATAGGCTTAGTGTTGGCTTATTCTCCTGAAGATCCCACTATCGTGTCTTGTTTGACTCAAGCACAAAATGATCTCTTTAATTTGGGCGGAGAACTGTGTCCGCCTCATCGTCAAGCCATTACTGCTGAGAAAATTTCACAACTGGAAAATATAATCGATGCGTGGAATACAACACTGCCGCCACTGACAGAATTTATTTTGCCTGGGGGTAATATCAAATCTGCGGCATGTCATTTAGCAAGAACAATATGTCGACGCGCTGAACGTTCTGCGATTACGTTGCATCAGCAGACACCGCTTACGCCGGAAATTTTACGCTATATTAATCGGTTATCTGATTTGTTATTTGTTGCAGCGCGCATACTAGCGAAAGAAACAGCGAGTGAAGAAATTTTATGGGAACATGAAAGAAAATAATCTAACACGTAGCAAGGTTGGGCTTCCTGCGTCAGCCCAACCTTGCTGCAATCCTGCCCTACTTGTGTGTAACTTCTGTTTTTTTCTCTTCCGTTTTCTTCTTAGGCAAATACAAATCCGTAATAGTCCCTTCAAATACTTCAGCAGCCATCGCAACTGTTTCAGACAAGGTAGGATGCGGATGAATCGTCAAAGAAATATCTTCAACATCACAACCCATCTCAATCGCCAAACCAATCTCAGCCACTAATTCGCCTGCATTTGGACCAACAACAGCACCACCAATAACGCGATGCGTCGTTTCATCAATAATTAATTTTGTCAGACCTTCGTCGCGACCAATACTGAGAGAACGTCCACTCGCCGCCCAAGGGAAAACGCCTTTGCCATATTTAATCCCTTTGGCTTTCGCTTCGTTTTCAGTTACACCAACCCATGCTACTTCAGGATCAGTATAAGCAACGCTTGGAATACACTTAGGATCAAAATAATGCTTCAAGCCAGCAATGACCTCAGCTGCAACGCGTCCTTCTGGAATAGCTTTGTGTGCCAACATAGGATTGCCAGCGACATCACCAATCGCAAAAATATGTGGGACATTCGTGCGTTGCTGTTTATCCACTGGAATAAATCCACGCTCATCCAATTTAACGCCTGCTTTTTCTGCAGCAACTAAATCACCATTCGGACGACGACCAACAGCACATAAAATACGATCGAATTTTTCAGGTTTCGCCGGTGCATTTTCACCTTCGAAGGTTACCCATAAACCATCTTTTTTCGCTTCTACTTTGGTAACTTTTGTTTTTAAGAAAATATTTTGATAACGCTTTTGAATACGTTTAGCAAGTGGTGTTACAACATCTTTGTCACAACCCGGAATGATTTGATCCATCAACTCAACGATAGTCACTTCAGCGCCTAACGCATGATAAACCGTTGCCATTTCTAAACCGATAATGCCACCACCAATCACTAATAATCTGCCTTTGGTTTCTTCTAATTCAAGGGCACCTGTTGAATCAATAATGCGGGAATCTTCCGGTAAAAAAGGCAAATTAACGGGACGTGAACCGGATGCAATAATTGCGTTTTCAAAACGAATTGTTTGCTTACCATTTGGCCCATCAACACTTACTGTATTGTTTGATGTGAACTGACCTACACCTTGGATAATTTCTACTTTACGCTGCTTGGCCAACATTTTTAAACCGCCAGTTAACTTGCCGACGATTTTGTTTTTCCAATCACCTAATTTTTTTGTATCAATATCAGGTTTGCCAAAATCAACTCCGCAAGATGACATTTCATGCGCTTCATCAATGACTTTTGCTGCATGCAATAATGCTTTGGATGGAATGCAGCCGACATTAAGACACACGCCGCCAATGTTTTCGTAGCGCTCAATCAAAATAACTTTCTTGCCTAAATCGGCTGCACGAAATGCTGCTGTATAACCACCAGGGCCACTACCTAAGACTACTACTTCGGTTTGTAATTCGTTACTCATGCATTTTCCTCTTAAAAATAAATCTACTCAAATCGATATTGATTACAACAACAAGTTGCGAATATCTGACAACATGTTAGTTAAATTCACCATGAATCTTGCACCGTCTGCACCATCAATCACACGATGATCATACGATAAAGATAAAGGCATCATTAAACGCGGCACAAATGTACCCTCTTGATAGACAGGTTTTTGTGATGCTTTCGAGACACCGAGAATAGCAACTTCGGGCACATTAACAATCGGTGTAAACGCCGTGCCACCAATGCCACCTAAACTCGAAATTGAAAAACAACCACCTTGCATGTCATTTGCTGTTAACTGTTTATTGCGCGCTTTCTCACTGACAATGCTTAACTCTTTGGCTAACTCTTCCAGACCTTTTTTGTCAACATCACGGATGACTGGCACAACTAAACCATCGGGTGTATCTACCGCAACGCCAATATGAAAATATTTTTTCATTATGAGCGTTTCGCCACTCGCATCTAGCGATGCATTGAATTGTGGAAATGTTTTTAATCCGGCAACAACAGCTTTTAAGATAAAAACTAATGGCGTTAATTTCACACCTTGTTTTTCTAAATGATTTTTTTGCGCCTGGCGAAATTCTTCTAAGGCGGTGATATCGGCTTCACCAAACTGCGTAATGTGTGGCACCAACAACCAATTACGATGTAAGTTTTTTCCGGATAATTTTTTGATGCGCGACAAAGGTTGCGTTTCAATAGAACCGAATTTGGCAAAATCAACTGTGGGAGCTGTTGGTAATCCCATTCCACCGCTAGCAGCAGAAGCCGCAGCTAAGCGTGATTTGACATACGCTTGAATATCTTCTTTGAGAACGCGATTCTTAGGACCGGTGGCAGGCACAGAAGTCAGCTCAACGCCAAACTCTCGCGCAATGCGACGTACAGCAGGACCTGCATGGACATCTTCAATTGAACCTTCAACGACTGTTTCAACCATTGCTGTTTCCACACGAGGTGCAGCACTTGCAGCGGCAACAGTGGGTGCAGATTGGGTTGTTTCTTTTGGTTCTTGCGTGTCTTTCGTTTCTGTTTTTGGTTTTTCAACCGCAGGACTTTTTTCTGCCCCTTCTGTTTCGAGTACAAGAATAACAGAACCTGCAGAGACTTTATCGCCCGCTTTAATTTTCACTTCTTTAACAGTACCTGCATCGGAGGCTGGCACTTCCATTGTTGCTTTATCTGATTCTAATGTTATTAACGGCGTATCAACACTAATGACGTCTCCAGTTTTCACTAAGACTTCAATGACGATAACATCCGCAGCACCACCAATATCCGGTATGGTTATGTTTTTTGTTGCCAATGGTAATCCTCCCTTACACTGTCATGGGGTTAGGTTTCTTAGGATCAATCTTATATTTTTTTATTGCCTCTGTAACCTTATTTGCAGGAATCGCGCCCTCTTTGGCGAGAGCTTGCAACGAAGCGATAGCAACATAATAACGATCTACTTCAAAGAAACGACGTAAATTTTCACGGGTATCACTACGACCATAACCATCGGTACCTAGCACTGTGTATGAACGCTTGGTAAACGGCCGAATTTGTTCTGCATACGCACGAATATAATCGGTTGCAGCAATGACTGGCCCTTCGTGATTTTGTAAGCACGTTTCAACATAAGTTAATGGTGATTTTTTTTCAGGCGATAACATCGCTTCACGTTCAATAGCAACACCTTCACGATGCAATTCGTTAAAACTTGTGACACTCCAAACATCCGCAGAAACACCAAAATCTTTTTGTAACAAATCAGCAGCTGCAATGACTTCTCGTAAAATTGCGCCACTACCAAAAAGTTGTACGCTAAGTTTTGATTTCTCAGTGGCTTTTTGATAGAGATACATGCCTTTTAGAATGCCTTTCTCTGCATTCGCTGGCATTTCTGGTTGAACGTATTTTTCATTCATCGCCATGATGTAGTAAAACACATCTTGTTCTTCTTTAAACATGCAACGCAAACCTTCTTGCATGATGACTGCCATTTCATATCCGAAAGCAGGATCATAAGCACGACAATTTGGGACAGCGGATGCGGCTAATAAACTCTGTCCATCTTGATGTTGTAAACCTTCGCCTTCTAATGTTGTGCGGCCTGCTGTTGCACCGATTAAGAAACCGCGTGCACGCATATCACCCGCAGCCCAAATAAAATCGCCAACACGCTGAAAACCAAACATCGAATAATAAGTGAAAATGGGAACCATCGGAAAACGATGCGTAGAATAAGATGTTGCTGCAGCAATCCAAGATGCCATACAACCGGCTTCCGTAATACCTTCTTCTAACACTTGACCATCTTTTGCTTCGCGATAATAAACTAATTGTTCTTTGTCTTCCGGAATGTATAACTGTCCGACATGAGAATAAATACCAATTTGACGGAATAACGCTTCTAAACCAAACGTACGCACCTCATCTGAAAAAATAGGCACAATGCGTTCTGCTATGTTCGGGTCTTTCAACATAACATTTAAAATACGACCTAATACCATTGTGGTTGATGCAGTGCGATCGCCTGTCCCTTTTAATACAGCATCAAATGCCGATAAATCTGGTACTTTTAAAGGATTGGAAGGACTTTCACGTGATGGTAAATAACCCCCTAACTTCGCACGCTGTGCATGCAAATATTTTACTTCTGGGCTGTTTTCATCTGGCTTATAAAAACTAAATTCCATTAATTGCTTATCTGTTAACGGCAACTGAAAACGTTCGCGGAACGTTTTTAATTCTGCTTCAGTCATATCTAAATGATTGTGAGCAATGTTTCTGCCCTCAGCTGAGCCGGTACCTAAACCATAACCTTTTACACTCTGAACTAAGATTGCTGTTGGCTGACCTTTGTGTTTTACAGCAGCCGCATAAGCCGCATTAATTTTAATGGGATCATGACCACCGCGATGTAATTTAATTAACTCATCATCGGTATAACCCTCTAACAATGCTTTTAATTCTTCATTATCACGCGATAAAAATTCGCGTGTACCACCACGAACATAAGCGTTTTGCAAATCACCGTCCACGCATTCATTCAAACGTTTTAACAGTAAACCTTTTTTATCTTTGGCAAATAAGGCATCCCATTGGCTATCCCATAATACTTTAATGACATTCCAACCTGCACCACGGAACACACCTTCTAACTCTTGAATAATTTTGCTATTACTGCGTACCAGACCATCTAAGCGCTGTAGATTACAATTTACCACATATACTACGTTATCTAATTCTTCGCGCGCGGCCATAGTGAGACCGGCTGTGGATTCGGGTTCATCCATTTCACCATCACCACAAAATAACCAGACTTTGCGATCAGCAGTAGATAATAATTTGCGATTTTCGAGATATTTTAAAAAACGTGCTTGGTACATCGCTTGCAATGCACCCAAGCCCAATGACACAGTAGCAAATTGCCAAAATTTCGGCATAAGCCAAGGATGCGGATAAGAGGATAATCCTGGACCATCGACTTCTTGTCGGAAATTTTTTAAATGTTTTTCTGTTAAGCGACCTTCGAGAAATGCACGCGCATAATTACCTTCAGACGAATGGCCTTGAAAATAAATAAGATCGCCGGGAGACTCAGGCGTTGCACCACGGAAATAATGATTTAATCCGACTTCGTATAATGTCGCGATAGAAGCATAAGAAGATAAATGTCCGCCAACGCCTCCCACATCATGTTTGGTACGAATGACCATTGCGATTGCGTTCCAACGATTAATCGCATCAATGCGTTCTTCTAATGCTAAATCACCAGGATAGTCAGGCTGAGCAGAAAGAGGAATAGTATTCATATAAGGCGTTGAAACAGCGCTAACACCTGTATCAATACCTTTTTGCGTTGCTTTATCTAGCAACTGACCAATGATAAAACGAGCACGCTCAGGACCTTCGTGTTTCACGAGCGATGCGAAGGCATCTAACCATTCTTTCGTTTCGATTGGGTCAATATCATCCCAAGCTTTTGTCATGCCGCTTTTCCTTATGAGTCTTAATGATTCTAAAATGATTAGCCAAAACAGCTATTTTAACCTGAATTGACTTAAATCAAAAGGTACGATGTTCTTTTATCAATCAATTTTTATGCAAATTGGGTGACGATAGATCGAGGCATCCAAATTTGGCTACATTAATCGGCTTATTGAATAATCGATGCTGGCAACAAGCCATCAGGGAGGGGTGAAAAGAGATTTATACAATACCTTTTGGAGTAGAGACAGAGAAACTTAAAAAGGGTTGCGATCTTTCCGTTTTGACTTTGGGCTCGTCTTCATCTGCCAAAAGCTGATATCGATTAGATGTTTTTTCTTCTGCTCGCTCACTCCAGCGTGCCGCGCGTGTTTCTCGCGCTGTTACTAATTGGTTTATTTCTGTTTCGCTTGAAGGTGAAATAACTTTCGGTGTTTCGGCTGTTTTTTTCGTAAACTTAGCATTAATAATTGTATCAATAACTTTAAAACCAAAATATATCAGACTAGGATAAGTCACTGGATCATCAAGGTGATCAAGCCCTACACCTAGCCATTGTAAAATACGATAATCGTTAGCCGGTATCGCCACATCATTAGCTACTGTGTTAGATAAAGATGTCACAGATGTATAGGTGCCCATGACCATTTCATAGATTTCGTTCAACACGCCGAGAATAAAAAATGTTTTTAATACACCTGAGATGACGGTGGCCTTATTACAATATGAACTTTTATCTGATTCACCTTGAGATGATTGGCGAGGATTTTTTTTACAACGTATCCGATCCCATAATTTAACGAGATTTCTATCCATATTAGCGCCGCTGTCTTTCAAGAAAATGATTTCACCGCCAGTAAATACTTCCCATAAGGACCACAGCAGTGTTATTGAAGCGGAAGCAATACTGACGCCCATATTTGCGCTTCGTCCCATCTTAATTAAACCGTTATCTCCTTGCGCATATTGCATTTGAAATACGTTCATCAAACTGCTAAGAAGCATCTTTGAAGTAATAACCCCTCCCACAAACCAAGGAACAACTTTTTCGCAACAATTGCAGCGTCTATTTTTTGGATGTGGCGTGTAATCAATTGGAATAGTCAGCTCCAATAATTCTTCTGTGTCAGAGGTATCATCCTTTGTGGTTGACGGACTTTTTCCCACCACTAATTGCAAAACCGTATCCATGGTTCTAGGCGCTTCGTAGATTTCACCGTTTTCTTCTTTGGTAAGCAGTGCATCTAAAATACAATTTTGTAAGTGTGATTTAATACCAAAAAATTTAATATGATTTTGATCAGGTCCCGTCACTTCCTCTTCAATATCGAGCGCGGGAATTGCGAAAGACTTAACACGAGAGGTGAGAAGCTCTTGCTTGATGTTGACGGTAAATGAAAGCTTCATAATTAATTAATCTCATGGGCTTACGATCAAATTTATCTGAGAGGCGCAAAATGAGGGATAATTGTACACTAAAGATCTGTTATTGTACAGATCGCGTTGATGGTTTTATTGAAATTTCACGATATATCATGGAGATAGCATCAAACATACAATCACCACTGACCGCAAGTGAAGCCCGACAAACGTGCCAGGCTTGACTAATTGACTCACCACATTCCTCTTTAAAATTTAATATGGAAATCAATTTTTCAGACCTGACACGGCCATTAGAATTATAAACTTATCACTTTATGGCACTTGACCCGGTTACTCGGTTACTTGGCGGTGTTCTTACATCTCAGTTTTATGCACTTGAGTAACGGTGGTGGTCGTTTTATCTTGACCTGTCATGTTATCGATATCCTTTCCCATTCCATGGAATGTATTGCTACATCCGCCTAAGAAACCAGTCAAACCAATCGCCAAGACAAGTTCCATTAAAAGATTTATACGCATAGTGAACCTCCTAACAATTTATATTTATATATCTTATAACACTCCAATAATCACTTTTTATCTATTAGTAAAAACGCTATAAAATTAGTAATAATCTCTATAACCAAATCAAATACTAACGTGCGGCTTGTAAAAACTGACACACACGATCCGCACCCTCTAATAATCGTGGCCCGGCTCGCTCGAGTAAATCAGGTTCAACTGTAAACAAGTGTTTCTGACGAACCGCTGTCATTTGCGACCATTGTTGCCAGCGTATTTTCCAGCCTGGTGATGAGTCTGAGCTTAAAATAATATCGGGATTCGCTACAATCACGGCCTCAAGATTGATTTGTGGCGTGGGATTTTTTACATCTGCAAAAATATTTTTGCCACCACATAATGTAATAATTTGATTAATCCAACTTGTTTTATTTACCGTCATTAACGGATGTGACCACAATTGATAAAAAACTGAGATAGGTTTGTGATGCGCATATTTTTTTTGTAATTCGACATAACGAATATGAAATTTTTCTGCAGCATGATTGGCTATTTTTTCTGTTCCGCTTAACACTCCCAATCGCTGTAATGTATTGGGAATATCACTGAGATCATGCTGATCACTGAAATAAACGGGAATATTAAAACGTTGTAGCAACCGCAACTGAGATGCATAACTATTTTGTTTCCAAGCAACAATAAGATCGGGATGCAACGCAAGAATGGCTTCAATATTTAACGCATTATAATTTGCAATAACAGGAATTTTTTTTGCGGCAGACGGATAATCAGAACCTTTCATGACACCAACAATGTATTGACCTGCGCCAGCAGCAAACAACAACTCTGTTAAATCTGGCGCAAGACTAATAATACGTTTTGGTGGGTGCGATAAAATAACAGTGTGACTGATATCATCCGTTACTGTTTGTGCTTTTATTACCGGAAAATAAAGCAAAAAACACAATAGAAAAAAATATCGCAACCACATCATTACAACAAAACAATAACAGCTAAAATAGCCAGAGCCATAATGAATACACGATCTAGCAAGGCCAATGTTTCTTGTTCAGCAGAACCATCTTCGGGAATGCGTGTAGCTTCTAAGACATCCACAGCAGCCACACCACAATCTGTTAGCAACTTATCATTCGCTTTGGGGGAAGTAAAAAAATCGCGCCTGTAACATTGCATCACTCCTGTAAAGTGTCCGCCTAAAGCAAAGATAAATGCAAACACTCTGAGGGGTAACCAATCTAGCAATCGCTGCATCTGCATCGCAACTTGCATTGTCGTTAATCCTCTACGACAAAGATCAATCGTACGATATAAAACAGCTCCCACCGGACCTAACACAATAAACCAAAAGAAGACTGCAAAAATACGTCGATTTGCTTCCACAAAAATACATTTTGTAAAGGCATGATGAAATGCTTGCGAATCATTTGGCAATGACACACCACAGATTGTTTGCACACGCGCCATTGCGGTTGTTGGCTCTTCGTTACGAAGCATACCAATGCAGGAATAAATTTGCGCCCAAAAATTATTAGGACCCAAACAATACACTAACACGGCAACACCAAAAAATAATTTGAGAATGCTATACAACCAACCTGATAATAAATGATTGGTCACTCCAACAATCAATATGGGTGGCAATACTGAAATCACGAGTAAAACATAAGCCGATAACCCACTAAGACGCGTACCTAACCATTGCTGATAGCGAATAAACCATCCCCATTGACGGATATGACCCCAGTCAAAAAATCTTTCGATGATGAGAGCAATCAATATAATAATAAATGTCATAACTATTTCATCTCGCAGGAACCAAAAATAAGTGCAGGTATTATGCCGAGCATGTCGCCAAGACACAATCCAAATAAGCCCAGTCAAATAATGGACCGGGATCGGTTTTCCGACCTGGCGCAATATCGGAGTGACCGACAATACGCTCACGCGTAATGGCAGGATATGCTTGCAACAAAGCTGTAACGACTTCGGCTAAGCGTTGATACTGTACAGGTTCATAAGCTATATCGTCTGTTCCCTCAAGCTCAATTCCAATTGAAAAATCATTACAATTACTTTTGCCTTGAAAAGTTGACTGGCCCGCATGCCAGGCGCGCTGATGGAATGGCACAAATTGGGTGATTAGTCCTTGTCGACTAATTAACAAATGCGCAGAAACTTGCAGCCCTTCGATAGTGCGAAAATACGGATGCGCTGCATGGTCTAGTTTGCCGCAAAATAATGCTTCGATCGCGCCTGTGCCAAATTCTCTGGGAGGTAGGCTGATACCGTGGATGACAATCATATCGATTGGCGTGTTATCTCGCGTATTGCAATGGGGCGAAGACAGATATTTTGCGGTAGTTAATAGCCCTGTTGTTGTATCAATACTCATAATTATTTCCAGTGCAATCAATTTAAAATCTAGACGATGCGATCAGCGTAACTATAACATTGCGAAGTCACATTTCCCATCTATTGCCCCTAATGACGGATTGATGAGGTGGAAAAACAAATTATATCGTTTGACGGCATCACTGGCCATAAGTTAACCTTATCACCATTTTTCTATAATCCGATGATGCGCAATATGCAACCTGAAGACATTAAAGTTTTAATTGAAGCTGGCCTAAAAGACTGCACCGCCATACTAGATGGTGATGGAACGCATTTTAACGCCACTGTCATCAGCCCAGAATTTTCTGGCAAAAACCGTATTCAAAAACAACAACTCGTTTATGCTACTTTAGGGAACCGGATTGCAAATGGCACGATTCATGCCATTTCCATCAAAACCTTCACTCCCGATGAATGGCATCAACACAACGAAGAGTCTTAATACAATGGATAAATTAATTATTCACGGGAACGTCCCACTGCAAGGTGACGTTCGCATCTCTGGCGCAAAAAATGCAGCGCTTCCTATTATTGCTGCTGCGCTTTTATCGGAAGCTCCTATTCAGATTTCAAACATTCCACATTTACATGATGTGACGACCATTATTAGCTTGCTTGGTCAGATGGGCGTTAATCTTACGTTAGATGAGCGCTTTAATATTGAGATCAATGCATGTGATGTCACCTGCTTTGAAGCACCCTACGAACTCGTACGAACTATGCGCGCCTCTATTTTAGTATTAGGTCCTCTGCTCGGACGTTTTGGTGAAGCCTATGTTTCACTGCCAGGCGGATGCGCGATCGGCACACGTCCTGTTGATCAGCATTTGAAAGGCTTACAAGCTATGGGTGCTGAAATTCAAGTAGAAAATGGCTACATAAAAGCTAAAGCAAAAAAACGCTTACAAGGCGCAACGATTGTGATGGATATCATCACTGTCACCGGCACTGAAAACATCATGATGGCAGCCGTACTAGCTGAAGGCCGAACCGTTATACAAAATGCAGCACGCGAACCAGAAGTTACCGATCTTGCTAACTTCTTAAATACGCTGGGCGCAAAAATATCGGGTGCTGGCACATCAACTATTATAATTGATGGCATAAAAGCATTATCGAGTGGTAGCTATCAAGTTTTACCCGATCGTATTGAAACAGGTACGTATCTCACAGCAGCCGCTATTACACGCGGAAAAATTAAACTGAAAAATACATTACCTTCGATTGTAGAATCCGTTCTTCTTAAACTGGAGGAAGCGGGCGCTCAAATTGAGACGGGGCCTGACTGGATCACACTAGACATGAAAGGTAATAGACCGCGCGCTATTGATATCAGCACAGCACCTTATCCTGCGTTTCCAACTGACATGCAAGCACAAATCATGGCATTGAATACAATTGCTGAAGGCACCGGCATTATTACTGAGAACGTTTTTGAAAATCGTTTCATGCACGTGCAAGAACTGCAACGCATGGGCGCGAAAATTGCATTGAAAGGTAATACGGCTATTTGTACTGGCGTTGAAAAATTACAAGGTGCGCCAACGATGGCGACTGATTTACGTGCTTCTGCAAGTTTAGTATTGGCAGGTTTAGCGGCTGAGGGTAAAACTAGCGTTGACCGGATTTATCATATTGATCGTGGTTATGATTGCATCGAAGAGAAGCTATCGCAATTAGGTGCTCGTATTCATCGGGTGCCGAATTAATATCTTTTTTATTCTCTAAGAATCCTCATTCATTTCACCAAGACATTGTTGCACAAATCGCTTTTCACCTCTCCCCTTGTGGGAGAGGTCGACGCGAAGCGGCGGGTGAGGGGTGCTTTTAAGCCAAAAACACCCCTCATCCGCCCTACGGGCACCTTCTCCCACAAGGGGAGAAGGGAAGAAATGATTTATGCAACGCCTCCGAAATAAAAATTACGCTTCTTGTAAATAAAAATCTAACGTACTACGCAATCCCGCTTCCATATTCACCGTCGGCTTCCAATCCAAATATTTTTCTGCTCGCGCAATAGCTGGCACACGCAGTGTCACATCTTGATAACCAGAACCGTAATACTGATCTGCGGTTACATCAACCAACTTCGTTTTCTCAGCAAAAGAAGCATATTTCGGATAACTTTTAATAAGCTCAACCAATAATACTGCCAAGGTTCGTATCGAAATATTTTCTAGCGGATTACCAATATTAAAAATACGACCTGATGCTGCATCATTTTTATTTTCGATAATTTTTATTAACGCATCCACACCATCATCAATGTGCATGAAACAACGTTTTTGTTCGCCGCCATTTACCAGCATAATATCTTCTCCACGCAAGATATTACCAATAAACTGCGTCAACACACGCGAACCACCAGGCTTCGGATTAAAAATATTATCAAGCTTAGGACCATACCAATTAAACGGACGGAATAAAGTGTATTGCAACTTATGATGCTTTCCGTATGCATAAATCACACGATCGAGTAATTGTTTAGAGGTCGAATAAATCCAACGTTCTTTGTGAATTGGACCTGTGACTAAATGGCTTTCTTCTTCATCAAAAACAGCATCTGGCGACATACCATAAACTTCTGAAGTGGATGGAAAAATAAGACGCTTATTATTGCTAACACATTGACGGATAATCTCAAGATTCGCCTCAAAATCTAGCTCAAAAACACGCAGCGGATTTTGTACGTAAGTCGCAGGCGTTGCAATTGCAACCAAGGGCAAAATCACATCACATTTTTTGATGTGATAACTTACCCATTCTTTGTGAATCGTGATATCACCTTCAACAAAATGAAATCGCGGATTACTTAGGCAATTTGTTATTTTATCTGTGGCCATATCCATTGCATAAATGTGCCAATCCGTATTTGCCAAGATTGCTTCACTTAAATTGCTACCGATAAAACCATTCGCACCTAAAATTAATATATTCATACTGCAACCAATGAGAAAAAAATTAAAATTTAATTGTTAAAAATGCTATACATCACATCTAACACACGATCATGCTCTGCATCTGTCATGAGTGGGAATAATGGCAAACTCACAATACGCTCTGATACATTTTCAGCATGCGGAAAATCACCCAATTTAAAGCCAAATTGTTCGCGATAATAGGGGTATAAATGTACGGCGCGATAATGTAGTCCTGTACCTACATTTCTTTCTTTCATCGAGTGCATGAATTCTTCACGATTCATCTTTGCAACATCTTCATTCAACAATGGGGTGTAAAGATGCCAAGCATGATCATGCGAATAAGAAGGCTGTATTGGTAGAGTCCATTGCGGCCAATCAATCAATGCTTCTTGATAACGATTTGCAAGTACCGTTCGTCTTGCAATAAATTGATCTAACTCTTTTAGTTGATGCAAACCAATCGCGGCTTGAAGATCCATCATATTATATTTGTAACCTGGTAATACAATTTCGTAATCTTGCGTGCCTGATTTACCGTAACGATTCCAAGCTTCTCGATCTATACCATGAAAACGCAGTAAACCAATTTTCTTTGCGAGCGCTGCATCTTTTGTTGTAACACAACCACCTTCACCCGTTGTCATATTTTTATTAGGATGAAAACTAAAAACTTGGATATCACCTCTGCCACCAATGCGCGTGCCTTTATATGCAGTACCAATAGCATGCGCTGCATCTTCAATGACACGCAATCCGTGTCTGTCAGCAATATCATACAAAACATCTAAATCAACAGGTAACCCAGCAAAATGTACTGGCATAATCGCGCGGGTTTTATCTGTAATTGCGTTTTCTACTTGATTGAGATCCATGTTGTAAGTGGTTGGATCGATATCAACTAAAACAGGTGTTGCACCTGCCAACACAATAGTATTTAAGGTAGCTGCAAAAGTCATTGGCGTTGTAATAACTTCATCGCCAGGTTTAATATCAAGCGCAATCAATGCAAGATGTAACCCTGCAGTGGCATTTGCTAACGGCAACACATAAGGCGCGCCTAGATATTCTTTTAATGCTTCTGTAAATTGAGCAACACGCGGACCTGTTGTTATCCAACCTGATTCTAAACAGGCAACAACATCATCGATTGCAGCACGACTAATTGTGGGTCGAGAAAATGGTAAAAAATCTTCACTCATACAATTTGCTAAGCTCCTGAACTTTGTGAAATCAAATACACACCACCAATAATCACGAGGATGCCTGAAATACGCATCATTGAAAGACTCTCGCCAAATAAATAATACGCCGCTATCGCATTGACGATATAGCCTATGCTTAACATAGGGTAGGCATAACTAACCTGGACTCGCGATAACACTAATAACCAAACAACCACACTAATAACATAGGCAAATAAACCTGTGATAATTGGCGGGTTTCCCATTACTTTCAAGCCGATGGGTAGAATATTGGCTAGGCTAAAGTCAAAATGGCCTATTTGGGTGGTTCCCATTTTTAATAAAATCTGTGCTGCGGCATTCAATAAAACGCCCAACAAAATTAATAAAAAGATCATTGGATAGCCCTTTTTGGATCAAGATGCGGATCATACCGTAAACTCAAGGGAGATAATACTCCTTCATATAATATGTACAGCCACTCAAGTGGCGGTAAAAGTAAGGCAAGATTGATCTACCCTATCCTACTGATGCATTTATGCTATAATCTGCTGCTTTTGTATTGGCAACTATTTAGTATTTTGCAAAAAGATTGTATTAACCTAATCGTATCGCAGGAGAGCAATATATAATGAGTATCTTAGTTGGTAAACAAGCCCCCGATTTTACGGCTGCCGCTGTATTGGCTAATGGTGAAATCACCAATAATTTTAATTTAACTGACGCGATTAAAAACAAATACGGCATCGTCTTTTTCTATCCATTAGACTTCACGTTTGTTTGTCCTTCCGAATTGATTGCTTTAAATAATCGCATCGATGAATTTAATCAACGTGACACAGTTGTTATGGGTGTATCGATCGATTCACAATTTACACACAGCGCATGGCGGAAGACACCGATTCAAGATGGTGGTATCGGTCCTGTCCGTTATCCATTAGTTGCCGATGTGAATCACAAGATTTGTCAATCATTCGGTGTTGAACATCCCGTTGCGCATATTGCTCTACGTGGTGCATTTTTAATCGACAAACAAGGTGTTGTTCGGTCACAAATCATTAATGATTTACCACTGGGTCGTAACATCGACGAATTAATTCGTTTAGTTGATGCATTACAATTCCACGAAAAGCATGGTGATGTTTGTCCTGCTGGTTGGAATAAAGGTGATAAGGGCATTAAACCAACAGCTGAAGGAATTGCTGATTTCTTAGCCATCAGCGCCGAAGGTCTGTAAAAAACTTCATCACTGAAAATAACCCGCCCAAAAAGCGGGTTATTTTTAATCAAAAAAATGCTCTATTTGTCAGTGTCCACACAAATTTTTTTTTAGTTTTTTATATTTTATATTTTTAACTTTAAATTACCTTTGTCTTTCTTTAGAATCCTGATGCAGGAATGGTTAAGCAAGCAGAACGTTATGCGATATAACTATACAAATAATGTGTAAGCTCTCCATTTTACTGTTAGGTGTTCAAAAGTTGTTAACAAGTACGCTAAAATGCACATCTTAATTGCGTTTGAGCCAAAATTCTGCTTGCAATACTATATATTTATAAGGTAATTTTGAAACTCGTCCGGATCAAATTAATATATCAAGGAGATACAGAAGCATGAAACTAAAACTCGTTGTTGCATCAATGAGCGTGTTGGGATTGATTAGCGGCTCTGTTTTCGCTGACACTCAAACCATGAAACACAAACGTCATCATAAAAAGATGCATAAAATTTCCCACCATCGCGCTGTTGAGTCACATGACTACAAAGCAATGGGTGGCCTTCCAGTTCAGCCAGCTCCAGTTGTAATGGTTGATACATCCCAATTAATCTACGATGCAATGAGCCAAAACAGCGGCCGTGGCAAACCAATGCCAGATTGGTTTAATCGCATTGGCGTAAGTGGCGGCGTGAACTTCGACGCACGTTGGGGCAACCGTTCACAAGGTTACATGGGTGAAAACAACCAACGTTTATCTTTAAACGATGCCTATGTAAATCTTGCTGCTACAGTTAATGACTGGGCAAAAGGCTTTGCTAGCTTGAGCTTTAACAGCACATCACCAGTTAATGGTTTGATGGGCGGCCAATACAGCTCTGCTTACACCAACAACCAATTGAACTTAGAACAAGGTTATTTGACCATAGCTAACTATGATCAATCTCCTTTATTCTTCCAAGTTGGTAAGCAATTCACCGATTTCGGCCGATACACAATCCATCCGATCACACGTTCGATGGCTCAAGTATTGACTGAATCTTTGGTGACATCTGCTAAGCTCGGTTTTATCACCAAAATGGGTCTTCATGGTGATATCTATGCATTTAGCAACCCTTCAACACAAGTTGGTATTGCTCATTCCAAGAGCGTTTACGGTGCAGCGATTGGATATGATCAAATCAATGACCAACTCGGCTTTGATGTTGGCGTTGGCTACATGTCTAACATGTTAGGTGTTAATGATGTTAATGCTAGCCTAGAAACAGCTGGTAACTACATCCACACTGTTGGCGCGGTTGCTGTATACGGTGACGTGAATAGCGGTCCATTCAACATTGGCGCTCGTTACGTGTCTGCGATCCAACGCTTCAGCCCAAATGATATTTCCACAACATTTGAAGGCACAGCTAACACATTGTCTGGTGCTAAACCATGGGCTGCTGATATCACAGCTGGCTTTGGCTTTAACAACATGGGCAAAAACCAAAACGTTTATCTTGGCTACCAAACTTCTAACAACGCTGTAAACATTGCGTTGCCAAAGAATCGTTGGTTAGTTGGTTATAACGTTGACATGTGGAGAAACACAAACGTTGGTCTTGAAGTTGCTCATGACACTGCTTATAGCTCCGGCAATGGTGGTTCAGGCAATTCCAGCAACATCGTTACTGCACGCGCAGGTGTTAAATTCGGTTAATCTTAATCGAACTAAAAAGCCCGCTTTTAGCGGGCTTTTTTTTGTCTGCTGTTTGATTAAAGCTTTATCTTGCCGAATGCCACTGATTCACGATATAGCAAAACAACTCCGCCGTACGCTCAGCGTCATAAATTGCCGAATGTGCTTGAGTAACATCAAAAGCAATATTTGCACGTCGTGTCGCTCGCGCTAAAACTGTTTCCCCCAAGGCAACGCCAGATAAAGTAGCAGTATCAAATGTAGTAAAAGAATGAAAAGGCGACGAAGTAATAGCACATCGCTTGATAGCGGATTGTATAAAGCTCAAATCGAACCACGCATTATGTCCAACCAACACAGCACGCTGACATTGATTGATTTCTAATTGCTTTCTGATCTTCACAAACAGTCGTCGCAGAACTTGTTGTTCAGGCACCGCATAACGTAAAGGATATCCCGGATCAATTCCCGTCACAGCTAACGCTTCTGGATCTAAATTCGCTCCCACAAAAGGTTCAATCTGATAGGCATACGTTTGATCAGGCGATAACTGTCCGGCTGCATTCATCGTCAGGGTGACCGCTGCCAGCTCTAATAAAGCATCTGTTGCAGGATTGAGCCCCGATGTTTCAACATCAATTACAACTGGTAATAACCCTCGAAAACGATTTGCCAGCGTCATTTTTTTTTGCTTTGCTAACAAAACTAAACTCCCCTATTCTATGCTGCATAGTTAAAATACCGGCACATAATAACATGGAAAATGAATACTATGATTTTTGTAAATGCAAATCGTGAACAAAATGTTTCATTTGATGCCATGACTACCGCATATCGCCAAGATGAAACATTTTGTGTTAACAACTTGCTCGCAGAGGCTACATTCACCCCCGAAGCCTTACAACGCATCCACCAGACAGCTCACAAACTCGTGCTAACGACTCGTATAAACCGCAAAAAACTAGGCGCATTAGACAGCTTTTTGCATCAATATGACTTATCCAGCGCAGAAGGGATTGCTCTGATGTGTCTTGCTGAGGCCTTATTACGCATCCCCGATGCCAATACTGCCAATCGCTTGATCAGCGATAAGTTATCTCATGCCGATTGGCAAAAACATTTAAGCACCCATAATTCTTTTTTTGTGAATGCCGCAACTATTTCATTGATGCTTACCGGAAAATTATACGCCCCAACACTAAACCCAAATAAAAATATCGGCACCTCATTAAAACGCCTTCTCAGTCGTAGCAGCAGTGCCATCATTCGTCCTGTGATCATGCAAAGCATGAAAATCATTGGCAAACAATTCGTCATGGGCAGAACAATCGATGAAGCCTTAAAACGCGCCAAAAAACTTGAAGCACGCGGCTATCGTTATTCTTATGACATGCTAGGCGAAGCCGCACGAACAGCAGAAGATGCCGACAAATATTTTCATTCCTACGAAGAAGCCATTGCCGCGATCGGCAACAGCACAAATGGATTAAGCCCGGCACAAAGTCCAGGTATCTCGATTAAACTATCAGCATTACATCCACGCTATGAATACTCCCAGCGCGAACGTGTATTGCATGAACTGACACCGCGCTTATTAACTTTAGCAATACAAGCCAAACACTATAACATTGGCTTAACCGTCGATGCTGAGGAAGCTGATCGACTAGAATTATCATTAGAAGTTTTCGCTGCGGTTTTTAGCGATCCCGCATTAGCAGGATGGGAAGGCTTTGGACTTGCCGTACAAGCCTATCAGAAGCGCGCTCCTGCCGTTATTGACTGGCTGGCCGCCCTTTCCCAAAAACATCAACGTCGCCTCATGGTGCGCTTAATAAAAGGCGCCTACTGGGATGCCGAAATAAAACAAAGCCAAATGCTTGGTTTCGAAGGCTACCCTGTTTTTACCCGTAAAAATGCGACCGATGTTTCTTTTATGGCTTGTGCGAAAAAAATCTTAGCGCATCCTGATTGTTTTTATCCGCAGTTTGGCACGCATAATGCACACTCTGTTGCTGCCATTTTAGAAATATTAGGCTCACAAAAAGATTTCGAGTTTCAATGTTTACATGGCATGGGACAACCACTGTACGACCCGCTTGTCAGTCCTGATATTCCTTGCCGTATTTATGCCCCCGTTGGCAGTCACAAAGATTTATTAGGTTACCTCGTGCGCCGCTTATTAGAAAATGGCGCAAATACTTCATTCATCAATCGTATTGCTGATGAATCATTACCGATTGAAAAATTACTCACGCACCCAACTGAAAGAATGGCCAACATGACTAAAAAACCACATCCACATATTCCATTACCACAAAATATTTATGCACCCGATCGCAAAAATTCCAAAGGATTAGATCTTTCTAATTCGCGCACATTAGCTGAATTAAAAAATGCATTGGATGCTCTCGCTGATAAAACTTGGGAAGCAGGTCCCATTATCGCCGGCAAACAATGGATGCAATCAAATGCAAAAGCCATACACTCACCCAGTCAAACGGATCATATCGTTGGCCATGCCACAGAATCATCCGCAGAAGACGTTGAGAAAGCACTAACAATTGCTGCTGCAAATAAAAGCTGGGCAAATACTTCGGTGCATGATCGCGCTGCAATATTAGAACGCGCTGCTGATTTATTCGAAGATGCGACCCCTACTTTCATCACCTTGTTATGTCGTGAAGGCGGCAAACATATCGTCGATTGCTTATCTGAAATTCGCGAAACTGTCGATTACTGTCGATATTACGCAAGCAGAGCACGCGAAGATTTAGCCCTAAAACAGTTGCAAGGACCCACAGGCGAATATAACGAACTCTCTTTACATCCCCGCGGTGTGATTGCTTGTATCAGTCCGTGGAATTTCCCCTTAGCTATTTTTGCAGGCCAAATCATGGCCGCATTAGTCACAGGCAATACTGTCATTGCAAAACCAGCAGAACAAACACCACTAGTTGCAGCAGAGGCCATTCGCTTATTACAAAAAGCCGGTATTCCGAATGATGCCTTACACCTGTTGCCGGGTCGTGGCGAAATTGTTGGTGCGAAGTTAGTGACAGATGAACGCATTGCAGGCGTCATGTTTACAGGCTCAACCGAAACCGCTAAACATATCCAACAGTCATTAGCAAAACGTCCTGGCGCTATCGTTCCCTTGATTGCTGAAACAGGCGGTCAGAACTGCATGATTGTCGATTCATCTGCTTTACCTGAACAAGTCGTTGCTGATGTTTTGCAATCTGCTTTTAATAGTGCAGGTCAACGTTGTTCCGCCTTGCGCGTCTTATTTCTCCAAGAAGACATAGCACCTCGCGTAATCGAGATGTTAAAAGGCGCTATGGCTGAATTGACTATTGGCGATCCTAGCTTACTCGCAACCGATATTGGCCCAGTGATTGATACAGATGCACTGCAAATGTTACAGAACCACATGGTACGCATGAAAACAGAAGCCACCGTATTGTATCAAACACCCATTCCAGCAACGCAAGCTGGCTATTTCTTTGCGCCCTCAGTCGTTGAAATAAAAAATCTTTCTCTGCTATCCCGTGAAGTTTTTGGACCTATCCTGCATGTCATTCGCTACAAAACAAATGCATTAGACAACATATTAAAAGACATCATTAACACCGGCTACGGATTGACCTTAGGCATCCACAGCCGCATCGATGCAACAATAAAATATATCCAAGAACATATGCCGGTCGGTAATATCTATGTCAATCGCAATATGATAGGCGCTGTCGTTGGGGTACAACCCTTTGGCGGAGAAGGATTATCAGGCACGGGCCCTAAAGCCGGTGGTCCAAACTATCTCCCTAGATTGTGTGTAGAACGCGCCGTATCAATTAACACAACAGCAGCGGGTGGAAATACAACATTAGTCTCACTCAGTGAAGAGGATTAACGCTATCAGCAATTCAGAAAACGGGGGGTTGGCCGCTTGATCAGTTGCATGTATTTGCTAAAAAAAATATGCAAATCGTAATATGATAGGAGCACTTATTAGCGTACAATCTTTTGGCGGAGAAGACGCCGCATATCAATTAACACAGCAGCAAGTGTTTATGCCACCATAGGCACGCTCAGCAAGGAGGATTAATGCACGACCAATCGATTGTCCACATCATTTTTTTGATCTTCACTGGGACAGCGATTCTATCGACAATTGCATTATTCACGCGCCAATCTTTGCTAGTTGCCTATATGCTCTTAGGTGCCATTTTAGGCCCCTGGGGATTGAAACTCGTTAAAGACTCCATCATCGTTAAAGAAGCCGGCGATATTGGCATTCTCTTTTTGTTGTTTTTACTCGGCCTTCACTTACAACCACAAAATCTCCTCCATTCTATTCGCAAGATGAGCTGGATCGCTATTATCAGCTCGATGGTGTTTTTAATGGTTGGATATAGCATTGGTTACCTCTTCGGATTGGGCTATGCAGAAAGCCTGATCATTGGTATTACTACCATGTTTTCCAGCACGATTATTGGCTTAAAACTCTTACCAACCACAGTACTACATCATCAACATACGGGTGAATTGATGATTAGTATTTTGCTTTTGCAAGATTTAGTCGCAATCGGTGTATTGTTAATTTTACATGGCATTGCTGATCGTGCCTTTTCATTTCATGATCTGGGTTTAATTGTTAGTGCATTTCCTATTTTATTTTTCGTGGCCTATTTTTTCCAACATTACATTTTATCGCGACTGCTAAATCGCTTTGATAAAATTCACGAATATATTTTTATTCTCTCAATCGGTTGGTGTTTATGCATGGCGGAACTCAGCAGTGTCATGCATTTATCTGCTGAAATCGGGGCATTTATTGCCGGCATCACGCTCGCATCGAACCCCATTTCGCTCTACATTGCAGAAAGCTTAAAACCGTTACGTGATTTTTTCCTCGTTATTTTCTTTTTTACTATCGGTGCTGGCTTTAACTTTGACTATCTACCCGCCATCATTTGGCCCGCTCTGGCATTGGCGAGCTTAATTTTAGTAGGCAAACCCTTTATCTTTAGTTGGTTATTACAAAGATCTGGCGAAGCAAAAGCCATTAGTTGGGAAATTGGCGTAAGGCTTGGACAAATCAGTGAGTTTTCTTTATTAGTTATTTATTTGGCACTCGATGCCAAGCTCATTCAACCTTCCACCACTTACATGGTGCAAGCTGCGACAATGATAACCTTTGTTGGCTCTTCTTATTGGGTCACTATGCGTTATCCAACACCAATGGCGGCTTCCGAGAAACTGAGACGCGATTAAACCATTTAACTAACTCTTGACCAACATGCTCAATTAAAATGATAATGCGCCCATGACAAACCATGACCCAAAACAGGCACACCATCATGAAGAGGCTAATCATAGTCATCATCATTCCCATACCAGCGGGCATAGCCATGCGCACCATGCCCCACAATCTTTTAATCTAGCATTTGCAATTGCAGTGACATTAAATCTCGGATTTACCCTCTTTGAAGCCTTCTACGCTTTAATGGCAAACTCCATGGGATTATTAGCCGATGCCGCTCATAATTTTGGCGATGTCTTTGGGTTAGCGCTAGCGTGGGGTGCGAATTGGTTACTGACATTACCTGCTAGAAAACGCTATAGCTATGGCTTTAAACGTACGACTATTCTCGCAGCTGTTGCCAATGCGCTAATCTTGTTTGCAAGTTCGGCTTTGATTGCTTACGAATCTATCCAAAAATTACTGCACCTTTCAGCGGTCAATGAAACCATAGTTATTGTGGTGGCTCTTATTGGTATTCTCATCAATGGTGGAACAGCTCTTCTTTTTATGAAAGGCGCACACGATGACCTCAACATTAAAGGGGCTTTTGTCCATTTGATGTCAGATGCTCTCATTGCTATTGGTGTCGTGGTTGCAGGGATCGCTATTTATTACACGGGCAAAATGTGGATCGATCCGGTCGTTGGCTTGCTCATCGTCGTTACCATTTTGTGGGGCACCTGGGGATTATTGCGAGATTCTACCCGATTAATTTTAGATGCTATTCCGCATTATATTGATCATCAAGGTGTGACTGAATATTTAAGTCATTTGCCTGATGTTAAAACCATACATGATTTACATATCTGGGGATTAAGCACAAAAGAAGTGGCTTTAACCGCGCATCTTGTCATTTCTGGCGGGCATCCTGCGCAAGTAGATTACAAAAAAATTAATACCGTATTGAAAGAAAAATTTAAAATCAATCATGCTACGATTCAAGTTGAAATGGAAAATAGTGATTATCTTTGTGTGCGTAGTGAGATTTGCTAAAGATTCTGGGTCGGGTTCTGTCGTGTAATTTGGGGTGGGCGAAACTCGGGGGTTGTTAATTCATTTATAACCCGGGTTTCGCTGCGCTCTACCCAGGCTACCGAGACGCGATGATTTTCGGTTTCACTAAACGTTCGAAGTCTTGATAAGCTAATTGCATTAGCTCAGTATGCGTACCCGCATTAAACAAAATCTTATCAAATGTACTCAGCTGGCTTGAAGCATACACTGGGACATCATAAAGATTACCAAATGGCGGCATTGCGCCCACTTCGCATTCTGGAAATTGATTTTTAAACGCAGATTCTGAAGCAAGATCTACATCATCTGACCCGGTCGCAGATTTCAAGATGGCAAAATTAACATGGTCATGTGCTGGCAATACCACCATAGCAAGCTGTCCACCTACTTTCACTATAACGACTTTGGCTAAGTTCTTCCCAGACACATGGGCGGACGCGGCCACTTCTTGAGCAGTAAAAGCGACAGAATGACTCAAACAACTATATTTTACATGATGATTTTCTAAATATTCTTTTAGTTTGGCGACTGGCATGGCACACCCTCCGATCCTGACTAATATTTAACATTATAACCCCTATTCTTTTGTCTGTCTTAGGGCAGAAAAAATTAGTTTTAGTTGTGTTTTTGGTCAACTTGTAGTTAAATTCTGCGCTCGATCGAACTCCTTGAGAAATCAGATGGTTACCGATACCACCAAAATGACCCAGCTTAATCGCTGGCTATATTTATTTATTTGCATTCATGTCATAGCATGGACGATTGTGCCTTTTTGCGTTCGTTTTACACTGCCTATGGATGCAATGGAAGGCACTATTTGGGGTCAACAATTTGAATGGGGATACGATAAAAATCCTTTCTTAAACGGCTGGTTAACAGCTCTAGCCGTTAATCTAGGCGGTAAATCTGGCTGGGCGGTTTATCTCTTCAGTCAATTGTCGGTCGCGATTTGTTTTTGGGCTGTCTGGCAGCTTGGTAAAAAAATATTACCGCCGGTTTATGCCTTACTCGCCGTTCTTTTATTAGAGGGCATCCAATATTACAACCTGCATGCCATTGATTTTAATGACAATACTCTAGAGCTAGGCCTCTGGGCGCTGACCGCTCTCTTTTTCTATCAAGCATTAATAAGCCAGAGTTGGCGAGATTGGTTATTCACAGGTGTTTTTGCAGGCTTGGGCATGATGACCAAGTATTACACCGCTATGTTACTCTTGCCTATGTTCTTCTTTATGCTGAGTAACCCAGCAAACAGGAAAAGCTTTTCAAGACCAGAACTCTATCTTGGTTTGATTGTGTTCTTGATTATTATTGCCCCCCATATCATTTGGTTATTTTTCCATGATTTTGTCACACTAAATTATGCTTTAGATCGCGTCAGCAGCACGCCAACCTGGTTTAATCATTTTAATTATTCTTTCTTATTTGCCTGGCAACAATTTGAAGCATTCATTCCACCGTTATTACTCACTTTGCTTCTTATTGCTGGCAAAAGACCCTTGTTAGCCCACCCGCGTATTTCTATTAGCGCCTTTAACAAAGCGTTTCTTTTTTATGTAGGCTTAGGTCCTTTTTTATTAACTGTCTTACTCTCTGCATTGACAGGAATTATGTTGCGTGCCGGCTGGGGTGAGCCGCTACTATCACTCTGGGGAATTATTTTAATTGCCTGGATTCAACCTCGCATAACGGTGAATCGTTTCTATCGCTTTGTTACCGTATTTTTTACGCTACTCGCTATTACGCTCTTAAGTTATTCCATCGCACTAGTTCGCGCCAAAAAACCTTCTAGTGCGAATTTTCCAGGAAAGAATATTGCAACAACACTGACGACTGAGTGGCATAAGAATTTTCATACACCACTAACTTATATCGCGGGTTCACGCTGGCTTGCTGGGAATATTGCGTTTTATTCGCATGATCATCCCGCTGTGTATATTAACTGGGATAAAAAACTCAGTCCTTGGATTAAAGAAGCCATGATGAAAAAACAAGGCGCTATTTTTGTTTGGGATATTTCAGAAGAAAATGAACAAATGCCAAAAGAAATTCAACGTCGCTTTGAAAAACTTGGCAAGTTTCGCATTATGCATTTTACTTGGTTGCGCAACAGCACAATGAAACCGGTGGAGATTGGCGTTGCTTTTCTGCCGCCTGATGAAACATCTAACGTATCAGAGATATAATTTCTTTAACGCATCAGCCGCATAAGTCATTTCTTCTACCGTCGTAAAACGTCCCCACGAGAAACGAATCGCACTGTGTGCTTCAAGCATCGTTAATCCCATTGCACGCAACACATAAGAAGGCTCAATACCTTTTGCATTACAGGCAGAGCCGGCAGCAACCGCCAAGTCAGGTAAGGCTTGCATGAGTTCTTCCGCTTTTTTTCCAGGAAAACAAACATTCAAAATACCAGGATATGTCTTTGCAAAATCGCCATTGACGTGTGTGTTATCAAGCACACGAATTTGCTCCCAAAATTTCTGGCGAAATGTAACGAATTTTTTATAGTCTGCCTCCATTTCACTTTTTGCAATATGAAACGCTTCACCCATACCCACAATTTGATGTGTTGCTAACGTACCTGAGCGCATCCCTTGCTCTTGTCCACCACCGTGTATTTGTGCCGCCACTCGCACGCGTGGTTTACGCCGCACATATAAAGCACCAACACCTTTTGGCCCATAAATTTTATGCGCAGAGAAAGCCAATAAATCAATCGGTGTTTGACTTAAATCTAATACAATTTTTCCAGCACTTTGTGCCGCATCAACGTGAAATAAAATTCCACGAGAAGCAGTAATATTAGCAATAGCAGAAATATCTTGAATGACGCCAGTTTCATTATTCACATGCATAATAGAAACTAAAATCGTATCGTCACGTAACGCTCTCTTAAATTTTTCAATATCGAGTAAGCCGGTTTTTTCTGGTGACAAATAGGTAACGTCATAGCCTTCTTTTTCTAATTGCTGACAACTATCTAATACCGCTTTGTGTTCCGTTTTCATTGTGACGATATGTTTGCCTTTACGCTGATAAAGCTGCGCTGCCCCTTTCAACGCTAAGTTGTTTGCCTCTGTCGCACCCGATGTCCAAATGATTTCTTTGGGATCGGCATGTAACAATGCGGCAACTTGTTCGCGCGCATCTTCTACTGCTTGCTTTGCCACTTGGCCGAATAGATGTGAGGATGAAGCCGGATTACCGAATTTTCCCTGCTGGGTTAAACATGCCATCATTTTTTCTGCAACACGCGGATCAACCGGCGTTGTGGCTGCGTAATCTAAATAAATGGGTAATTTCATGGAATCGATACACGCTAAATACAGCAATAAAGAGGTGCATTATATCTAATACGCACAAAATAATCACAAATAATCACAGCTAACCCCTACCACCACTGTCATCCCGCGCGGAATGACAGAGCGGACAATGGCTCTTTGATGGCATCATCATACCCTTCTCCATATTCATCTAATTTATCGAGCTGATGTAATTGTCTTTCCGCATTATTAAAAAACGCTGTCATCTTGCTACGAATATCAATATTCATTAACCACAATGGGAGCGCACTCACCATTGCACCAACCAACAACGTCGTAGCAAGCGTATTGCATGAGGTATCGGCCTGATCAAGCGTCGATTTGATGACATAACCTAACATCCCACCCAAGACTTGAAGTCCTGTATGTGTTAAAAATCCGACACTAGGATCATCTTGAGACGATTTTCGAAAGAACCCTATCCTTGATAATACGCCCGACTTTGCGCCAAAAACACCGTACAAAAGACTATTGCCTAATACTGACATTGCGGCTGCTTCCGATAACCAAAGCTTTTCTGCCGAAATTACCACGGTACCGGTCACACCTGTAATAGCACCTGTCATCAAACCAAGACCACCACGAACAACAGGTAAAAAATGCATATACTTCATAATAGCCTCCTTGTTTGATAAACAATTTGTCTACTCCGATGTAACTGCTTTTACGCTTGATTGAACGTTGTTACTTACATTATCTTAACACTGAACAAAATATGTAGCATAGAGAAAAACTTTCAGCGTAATCGTCTGTAAAATTAGGACAATTTCCTCTTGATTTTCATACACTAATAAATATGATTACCTTCATTCAACATTGCTTGGATAGCACTTTCAAATATCAGGAGTTTTTATATGATTGAGTTGTACGGTTCACCCACCCCCAGCGCTTGCACGATTGCCATTATGTTAGAAGAAATAGAATTGAACTATTCTGTTTTCCCCGTGAATAAAGACAACAGTGAACAACTGGAGCTCGAGTTTTTAAAACTCACACCTAATAGTATGTTCCCTATTATTCTAGATCGTGATGGTCCCGGCGGTAAACCACTGGCTATTTTTGAACCCGGCGCAATTCTTTTATATCTTGCTGAAAAAAGTGGTCAGCTCATTCCGAAAAAAAGCATCGAGAAATTTGATGTATGGCAATGGCTTTTATTTGAAAATTCTAAAATTGGACCGACACTGGGGAATACAAAACATTTCATGTATCACGCGCCAGAAGAAGTGCCTTATGCAGTGAAGCGTTTTAATAATGAGGCAAAGCGTGTATTTACTATCGTCGAAAATCAATTAGCTGAAAATGAATATCTCGCGGGCAATTATTCAATTGCTGATATTGCGACGTTTCCTTGGTTAAAAGAATATGAGCGCTATGGCATCGAGGGTGAGCAAATTCCTAATGTTTGCGCATGGTTAAATACGATGGGTGAGCGTAAGGCTGTTATAAAAGGGCTTGAGGCGATAGCGAATCTTAAAGAGTAGCACTACTGCTATCATTCCCTCATGACCTGTAACCGTCATCCCTGAATACTAACCCCGTCATCCCCGATAAGAGCATCGGGGATGACGGGGTTTAATTTAACGTATCTTCTTTTCCACCGCCGCCAACACACCACGCAAAATATTCAACTCCATCACATCCAATCGCGCACGATGAAACAAGCGACGCAAACGTGTCATCAGCTGGCGCGGCACTTCGGGATTTAAAAATTCAATTTCAATTAACACTCGACGTAAATGCTCATAAAAACTTTCCATCTGTTCTGCTGTCGCCCAAGCAAAATCCCAAGCCTCTGGTATTTGCGGTGAAAGCAAACTCGCAACTTGTAATTCATAGGCAATGACTTGCACGGCTGCTGCAAGATTTAATGAACTGTACTCAGCCGCTGTTGGAATCTGAATGTGAAAATGACAAAGATGTAACTCTTCATTCGAGAGTCCTGATTGCTCGCGACCAAATAAAATAGCAATCTTCGTCTTACCCGCATCTAAACGGGCTTTCTCTGCAAATTCTCTTGGTGTTAACATCGGCCAAGGAATAGTACGCGAACGTGTGCTGGTTCCAACAACTAGACCACAATCATGAATAGCACTCTCCAATGTATCGCAAACCACGGCGCGCTCTAACACATCAGCTGCGCTAACAGCTAAGTCTGTGGCTTGCCTATGGGGAAATTGCTGCGGTTCAACCAAGTACAGTTCCGATAAACCCATCGTTTTCATGGCTCTAGCAACTGAGCCAATATTGCCAGGATGGGAGGTATTCACTAATACAATACGGATATTTGCTAACATAACAACCTACAATAAATAGCTATAATTCTGATAACTGCGCGCATTCACACACAGAAACGACACCAACTGATTTGCTCGGGCTATAATAACCTTGATACAGGCTTCTCTACCAGCTTCCCACTGAGAACAATCTTTGCTATGCTTAGCACCCTTATTTTTATCTGTTCTATAAAAACACTATGAAAGATCCTATCGTCAATATCGCCGTTCGCGCAGCGCGAGCAGCGGGTAATATTATCATCCGTGCTATGGATCGTTTAGATACCGTAGAGGTCACTGAAAAAAGTCCTAACGACTATGTCACTGAAATTGATAAGAAAGCTGAGCGTGAAATTATTGCGATCATTCGCAAAGCGCATCCAAACCATAGCATTATCGCTGAAGAAAGCGGTGAATTCGATGGCGATGAAGACTACACCTGGATTATCGACCCTTTAGATGGGACACGAAATTTCATTCATGGTTTTCCCCATTTTGCTGTTTCAATTGCTGTTAGTTACAGAGGCAAAATTGAACATGGCGTGATTTATGACCCTGTTCGCCAAGAGTTATTTACAACGACCCGTGGCAAAGGGGCGCAATTAAATGACCGCCGTATTCGCGTTAGCAAACGTACGACACTTGAAGGCTGCCTACTTGGTAGTGGCCCTCCACATCAACAGTCTCAAGCGATCTTGCAAGCCTATACTGATTCACTAAATACCATGTTACCGCTTTGTGGCGATGTTCGCCGCCCTGGTGCTGCTACGCTAGATCTTGCTTATGTGGCTGCTGGCCGCTTAGATGGATATTGGGAAATGGGATTAAAACTGTGGGATGTTGCAGCAGGAACGCTGTTAATCAAAGAAGCTGGCGGACTTGTGTGTGATTTTGCTGGTAGCGAGGATTATTTAAAATCTGGCAATATTATTGCTGGGAATCCTAAAATATTAAAATTATTGCTGCAGACACTGCGACCGCATTTGGGCGTGGTCTCCTAATATAAGTAGCCTGGATTGAGCGTAGCGAAATCCGGGTTATCTGAATTATTTTATAACCCGGATTTCGCTGCGCTCAATCCAGGCTACTGGTTTTCTTTCTATCCAAGGACTCGCCTGCTCCAACTGTGATGCTAACTGCAACAGCATAGCCTCACTCGCATAACGCCCCGCAAATTGAATACCAATAGGCAACCCCTGCTTATCCCAATATAATGGCACAGACATCGCTGGCTGCCCGCTGATGTTATATATCGGTGTAAACGGACACAAAGCAAAGTTTCGTATCGCTGCCTGCTTAACTACTTTCTGCAATAAGGAAGGAGATGGAATATGCGTCAACAACGTTAGCAATCCTTGCTCAAGCCAATTCGACTTTAACTGACCGATGAGTGGCGGTGGCGCTGCCAGTGTTGGCGTCATCAAAATATCATAATCTTGAAAACACTCAGCGACATGATGCGTTGCCTCATCAAGAACATTCCCAGCCCACGCAAAATCAGCGGCACTAATATGATCGCCAATATGGCAGAGCAAGGCTGTTTGTTGTTCTAAATCGTGACGTTTGGGCTTATGTCCCATCGCGACTGAGAAACGTTTAATACTGGCAGCTAGCTCTCCTGCCATGATCATGGCATAAGCTAATGCAACATCAGCACTATTAATTTTTAATGAAACTGATTCGACTGAATGTCCCATATCGTGGCAAAGCTGTGCTGCCTTATTTAAAGCAACTCCATATTCAGGATTTACCGTAGATGGAAAAAACGGCTGCTCTGTCATGGCAATTTGTAGCCGCGAAAATGAATGGTCTAAACTCTGCAAAAAAGTAGTCTCAGGCTTTGGTAATGACTGCGTTGATCCCACTTCAAGTCCGGACAATACATCAAGCATCGCAGCGCTATCGCGCACAGAACGCGTTAGGACATGCTCTGCTACCATGTTTTCCCACATGCGCATCATAGTGGAACCAGTTGCTGTTCTACCTCGACTGGGTTTTAAGCCAAACAATCCACAATAAGCGGCTGGAATGCGAATAGAGCCAGCACCATCATTAGCATGCGCCATAGGAACAATTCCGGCAGCAACAGCGGCAGCAGCGCCACCACTTGAGCCGCCGGGTGAATAGGCAAGATTCCAGGGATTGCGCGTGGCTCCAAAATGAGTTGGCTCTGTTACAACGCTTAAACCGAATTCCGGGGTGTTTGTTTTTCCTAGAATAACTAATCCTGCTTGCTTAAAACGTTTTACTAATTCGCTATCACGTTTTGGAATCCAACCGCTTGTAAAGCGACTGCCTGAGCTCAAAGGTACACCAGCATAATCTGCTAACAAATCTTTTAAGAGAAAGGGAACACCTTGAAAAGCACCTGCGGGGAGCACATCAGTAATAGCAGCTTGTGCTTGGTCGTACATTTTGTAGATGACTGCATTTAATTGGGGATTACATGTTTCAAGGCGTTCAATTGCGGCATCAAGCAATTCATCGGGGGAAACAATGCCACGCCGGACTAGATTTGCTAATCCAATACCATCAAAAGATTCATATTCAGGAAAAGTAGCCATGGTTCATTATGGCAATAGCGGTCGGAGGAGGAAAGGATTTTTATTGTAGTGATAACGTTTTTACTTGGATTGAAAGCAGTCATATATGGTGGGCACGCTACGCTTTGCCCACCATGGCTTGCGATGTGAAGTGGTCCTAGGGTCTTTCGTCCAACGCTTCTTTTGTGGGAGGTAATAAATGCTGACGCGTCAATCCCAACGCTAGCGCCAACGATCCCGCAACATAAATCGATGAATACGTACCAATCACAATACCAATAATCAATGCCAACGAAAAACCGTGCAACATGCTTCCGCCCAAGAAAAATAACGCTAAGACAACTGTCAGCGTTAATGATGACAAAATAATCGTACGCGATAAGGTTTGATTGATCGCTTGGTTAATCACTTCGATTGGCGCTGCTTTTCGTAGCTTACGGAAATTTTCACGCACCCGATCGAAAATAACAATTGTATCGTTTAGCGAGTAGCCAATGACTGTTAACACTGCCGCTAATGCGATCAAATCAAATTCAATATGAAAAAAAGAAAATATGCCAAGAATCAAAACTGGATCATGCACAAGCGCAACTGTTGAACCTACCGCAAATCGTGATTCAAAACGAAAAGCGATGTATATCATCGTACCAAGCAAAGCAATGACAATCGCTAATGCGCCTTTTGTCGCTAATTCTTTTCCAACTTGCGGACCGATATAATCCACTTGCTGTACTTTTGCATCGGGTAGGATTTGTAAGATTTGATTTACAACAACATCTTTACTAGCATCCACACCGGCTACATTGTTACCGGATTTATTTTCTGACTTAGGAACCAAACTAACTAACACATCATGCGATGTGCCATAGTTAATAACAGTCGCATCTTTAAAACCGGCATTTTGCAAACTGTCTCGTATTTGTGTCACATTGGCTGTATCGGGAAAATGAAGTTGGATCTGCGTTCCGCCAGTAAAATCCAAGCCCCATTCTAATCCATTCCATCCTAAAGAAATAATCGACAACAAAAATAATATGCCAGATATTAAAGCAGCCCACTTGCGCTGCGCCATAAAATTAATTTGTGTGTTGTGCTTAAAAAATTCCATGTTAACTCATCCCAATTTTAGATATTGCTAATTACATGCCGATTGAAATACGCTTCACCGGTCGACCGCCATACAAGAAATTAACTATTGCACGCGTGCCAGTAATCGCTGTAAACATCGAAGTCAGCAAACCAATTGTCAGTGTCACAGCAAAGCCTTTTACGGCGCCCGATCCCAAACTAAATAATACGACAGCCACAATCAATGTTGTTAAGTTAGCATCAACAATGGTTGCAAATGCGCGCTCATAACCGGCGTGAATACTGCCTTGTATACCCATACCATTACGCAATTCTTCACGAATACGCTCGAAAATTAACACATTCGCATCAACAGCCATACCCACTGTTAACACCATACCAGCAATACCTGGCAAGGTCAGCGTCGCTCCCAATAATGATAGTATCGAAACAATCAAAACGAGATTCATCGCCAAAGCAAGATCTGCAATGACACCCATCACACTGTAATAAATCGCCATGAAAAGTACGACCAGTGTAAATCCAACTGCAACAGACAACACGCCCATGTGAATGTTCTGTTTACCTAAGCTTGGACCAACTTGGCGCTCTTCAATAATAGTCACGGGTGCCGGCAATGCACCTGCACGCAGTAATAATGCTAATGTGCGGGCTTCGTCTTGACTGTTTAATCCTGTAATTTGAAAACTATTGCCTAAAGCACTTTGAATTGTCGCGACACTAATGACATGTTTATCTGTTTTATAGGAAATAACATTTTTGCCATTTTCTATTTTAGGCTCTGATTTTACTTCAACATACAAAACCGCCATAGGCTTGCCGATATTTTCTGCGGTCGTTTTTGTAAATAAACTTTCACCCCCGCCACCTAAACGCACACCAACAGATGAACGTCCATTATCGCCAAAGTCAGAACTTGCACTTGTGATGGAAGAACCACGAAGAATAACTTCATTCTTTAATAAAACTGGAGTGCCATGATCATAATACAAACGAGAATCTGCCGGCGCACTGCCACCATTCACAACATTAGTCACATCGTGCTCTGTATCTACCATATGGAATTCTAAGGTAGCGGTTTTACCTAAAATATTTTTTGCTTCTGTTGTGTTTTGAATACCCGGTAAATCAATTGCAACACGGCTTGCACCTTGTTGTTGCACTACGGCTTCTGATACACCTAGTTCATTAACACGATTACGCAACGTATTCATTGCCTGCTCTAGCGTATCTTGATGAGCACGCTGTAACGCTGGCGCATCTAAAGTGCCTTTTAAAGAAAGATCATTCGCATTAGCTTCTTTCACCCAAACAAACTCGGTGAAACGTTGGCTTAGTATATGCATTGCATTGTCTAATGCATCAGGAGCACGAAAACGAATCGTAATATTTTGCATACCATCGCGCGATAGCTCAACATAACGTATATGTTCTTCACGCAACGCTTGACTGATGTTACGCACATCGCCTTCCACGCGTTGTTTTAAAACAGAATCAACATCAACTTGCAGTAAGAAATGTACACCACCGCGTAAATCTAAACCTAACTTCATTGGCATTGCGCCTAATGCTTTTAGCCATGCTGGTGTGGCTGGCGCTAAATTTAATGCGACTAAATAATTTTCGCCTAATGCTTGCTGAATGGCCTCACGCGCTCTCAATTGCACATCAGTAGAAGCAAAACGCAGTAATAAATTACGCTCTTCAAGTTGCACACTCTTCAAATCAATTTGAGCATTGCTTAAAGCAGTTTTAACCGTTTCTACCGTGGCATTGTTCACAGCTACCGTGGCATTTTCACCGGAGATTTGTACAGCAGGATCTTCACCAAATACATTAGGTGCAGCATAAATAAAGGCAATCACAGTAACGATAACAACCAGCAGATTTTTCCACCACGGGAACCGATTCAGAACCATAAACTTCTTCCATGTTACATCATTACATTTACCTCAATCTAATATACATCATTAGATTGAGGAGTCAGTGCGTCTAAATTTAAATTGACTTCAGTGTGCCTTTTGGCAGAACTGTGGCAATAGAAGATTTTTGTATCGTCAACTCAACTGTATCTGATACTGATAACACAATATAACCATCTGTGAGCTTGTTTACTTTGCCTAAAATACCGCCTGTTGTGACGACTTCATCGCCTTTGGCCAGAGAACTCAATAAATCTCTGTGTTCTTTTGTCCGTTTATTTTGTGGACGCCACACAATAAAATAAAAAAAGAATATTAGCAAAAATAACATAATGGTTAACTGAAAACCGCCCGCACCCGGTGGTGGCGGTGGTAATGGAATGGCGTCAGGCGCAGCATGGGCGCTAGTGACAAAAAAAGCTAAAAGATTTTCAAACATTTGTATCCCCTATTTCGCGTTTTGAAAATGAAAGTCCTCTAATTTACCCGTTTCAACTTCGGTACGCAAACTTAACTTCCGTGTGATAAACATTGCATCACCGTAACTAAAAAAACGATACTTTTGCTTGACCGCCTCATGATAGGCAGCCATTACCGCTTCATATCCGGCAAAAGCTGATACTAGCATTAATAATGTTGAACTTGGCAAATGGAAATTGGTAATTAATGCATCCACACAATGAAATGGCACACCAGGATAGATAAAAATATCGGTATCACCTGAGAAAGGTTGGATTTCGCCGGAACGACTCGCCGTTTCAAGACTGCGCGCTGAGGTTGTGCCAACAGCAATGACACGTCCGCCACGTGCTTTAGCCGCTTTAACTGCAGCACATAAAGTGCTTGATACATCAATGTATTCTGGATGCATACGGTGTTCGTCAATTTTTTCTACACGCACGGGGGCGAACGTGCCTGCACCTACATGCAAGGTAAGGTATTCGATTGCAACACCTTTTGCCTGTAGTTGCTCTAACATTGCTAGATCAAAATGTAAGCCTGCTGTGGGAGCTGCAACCGATCCATTGTGTTTGGCATAAATAGTTTGGTAGCGCTCTTTGTCGCTTTCTTCGGGCTCTCGTTGAAAATAAGGGGGTAATGGAATTTCACCAATGGCATGAATCACATCAATTACGGTACGCGAGTCATCACAACGTAGCTCGAATAAATCATCGTGACGTCCAAGCACTTCAAAGCGTACGCCTTCGGCAAATACCAAATACGTTTGGGCACGGGGTGACTTGCTGGCACGTACATGTGCCAATACGCGCTTGTGATCTAAAACACGCTCTACTAATACTTCGATGCGACCACCTGTCTCTTTTGCACCCCAGAGGCGCGCGGGTATGACTCGGGTGTCGTTGAATATGAGCAAATCTTTGTCTGTGATGAAATCTAGGAGATCAGTGAAATGCTGATGTTGTGTTACGCCGCTATTACCGTCTAGGCATAATAAGCGACTGGAACGGCGTTCTGGCAAGGGATAACGTGCAATGAGTTCATCGGGTAAATCGTAATTAAAATCGCTTAAGCGCATATGAGGGTTCTATTTAGATGTGGCAAAAGGTGGGTATTTTCGCAGGGATGTGGCTACAAATCAACCACTGTTATGTGTCTGATTTTATCGAACTGCGGCCTTTGTAGGGGCGACCCACCGTAAGTTAAGCCATGTTTACTACCACCTTCCTGTCATCCCGCGCATGCTTCTGGCGCGGGACCCAGTGACTTTGCAATTGAATACTTTAGCGATACAAGGCGCTGGGTCCCGCGCTAGAAGCATGCGCGGGATGACAGAGAGAGATGGCAGAGAGAGATGGCAGAGAGAGATGGCAGAGAGAGATGGTAGAGAGAGATGGTAGAGATTGAGCTTAACTTAATGACAATGTGGGGCGATCGCCCCACAAAAGAATAAGCCCCAAGGTCACGCAAAAACATCTCTCTCTGCAATCATAAAATAATTAATCGAAAAAGCCTCCGCAAAATAACGATTATAATAATCGCGTTTTTTTGCCTCTTCTAAATCTTCTTCTGTAAAAAGATTCTTAATCGCAAGCTGCACATGCTGAGACATCAGAAAATGAAATTTATCGATAAAGTTAAATAATATCTTGTTCCGACATTCATCATACTGCGCACGATTGTCTTCAGGGCTACGCTTGGGATTTGATATAGCATGGTTTTGCGCTAAACGTCGTTGCAAGTCTTGGCACAACAGCAAATAGTCTTTCCAATAAATCATTTGCGCATGAGCTAGTTGCTCAGGGTTTTGCAATGCCTGGCGAGTAAAACTAAACCAGATCTCAAGTAAATTATTGATCGTCAGATGAATAGGGACATTTTGACTCTTAAGCAATTTAACCAAGGTTTCTTGCATACCTTCAGCAAGATTATTAATGGCTTTCGTCAATAAACTGCTATTCAATTCTTTTCGGTCCATGATAGCTCCGTGCGAAATTCATTTTCCGCTGAATCGACCAATGTAACAAATTGCTTTGCAATTGCCCAGGGCTGATGTCTTACAATTCTACTTAATTAAGTGCATATCCTCTGCCGCACTTAGCATAAATTACAATTAAGACAAAGAGATACGACACATATCGATAAAACTACTAGGTAATAACCCTAGTGCTAACACAGCAATACCATTAATACTCACGGCTATCATCATATCGGGAGCAACACGGATACGAGTACCCTGAAACAAAGGTGCTGGCTCTTCAAAATACATGAGCATCACGACGCGCAAGTAGTAATAAGCACCAATAATAGCAAATAATAAAGCAACAGCTGCAAGCCAAACCAAATGCGCTTCAACCAACGCTTCAAGTAATCCAAGCTTTGCAAAGAAACCAACAGTCGGCGGCACGCCCGCCATTGAAAACATCAGTAACAACATGACAAAGGCAAGCCAAGGATTACGCGCATTGAGACCACGAAAATCATCTAGCTGGTCAAACTCCATCCCAGCCTTACTTAAGATCGCAATAATCGCGAAAGCACCTACCGCAACAATCACATAGGTACTCATATAAAACATGGCTGCAGAATATCCTTCTGCTGAGTTTGGTCCAGCCAAAATACCCAACAACATATAACCGATATGCGCGATTGAAGAATAGGCAAGCATGCGTTTTATATTTGTTTGCGCAATAGCCAACACATTACCTGAAAACATAGATAACACCGCCACCACAATCAACATATTTACCCATTGCGATTGCACGCTCGGCAATGCTTCAACCAAAATGCGCATCATAATTCCAAATGCAGCAATTTTTGGCGCGCTGGCAATGAATAATGTTGTACTGGTAGGTGCGCCTTGATACACATCCGGTACCCACATATGAAAGGGTACAGCGCCTAATTTAAAAATTAGTCCTGCTAAAATAAATACTAAACCTAGTATGACAACAGAACTTTGTCCCATTGGAACGTTCATTAAGCGATTACCAATCTCTAAAATCTGCACAACACCCGTTGCGCCATAAACCATTGAGATGCCATACAACAACATGCCTGACGCTAATGCTCCCATCACAAAATATTTCATCGCAGCTTCTGTTGCATCGGCAGAATCTTTTTGCATTGCGACCATGGCATAAAGTGGCAGTGATAATAATTCCAGGCCTAAATAAATCGTTAAAAGACTATAACCTGATGACATGACAAACATGCCCAATACAGCAAATAATCCGAGAATATAATATTCGCCGCGCGCAATATTGCGATCTTGAATATATTGCCTGGAATAGGCAAATCCAAAAAAACTGATCACACAGATAAACATTTTTAACAAGATCGCAAGCTTGTCTAAAACATAATGACCACTAAAAGTGATGATAGGGCTGGGATAATTTCGGTATTGAGAAACAATTAATAAAAAGGTTATCGCTAAGGTTCCCTGTACCAAAAAATAGGTAATGATACGCTTACGTTCTGGCAGAAAAACATCGACCAGCAAAATAAACGCAACCATGCACAGCAGAAAAATATCCGGTACAGCAACAGAAAACACAGGCATCATAAAATTCATAAACAATTCCTTAAAGCACTACACTCGGCATGCTTTGTAATAACAAATGCCCTATGGTGGCATGCAACATATTCACAACAGGCGCAGGGTACAAACCGAGGAAAAATACACCAAACGCTAACAAGGTATAATTCGTTGTCTCTAACCAAGTCATATCTTGGAATTCAGCCACATGCTTATTTGCAATCGGACCAAAGAAAACACGTTTATACATCCACAAGGTGTAAGATGCGGCTAGAATCAAAGTTAGCGCGGCAATAAAAGCTACCCAAAAATGTGCTTGTAATGCGCTCATGATTACCATGAATTCACCGACAAATCCTGCAGTGCCTGGCAAACCGATATTAGACATAGCAAATACCATAAAAAACGCCGCAAATACAGGCATGCGATTCGCAATGCCACCATAATCTTTAATTAAACGACTGTGGTTATAAAAACGGTCTGCTAACATCCCAACACCTAAAAACATTGCGCCAGAACCAAATGCATGTGCAATCATCTGAACCACTGCACCTTCTAAACTCATATACGCATCTTTATAATTTGAGGTGTGACGAATAATGTCATACACCATGAAACAACCAAGCGTCGCAAAACCCATGTGTGCAATAGAAGAATACGCAATTAATTTTTTCATGTCAGTCTGTACAATTGCGACCAAACCAATATAAACAATTGCAATCAATGACAGAACAATCATGAGCCATGCAACTTCCTCACACGCTTGCGGCACAATCGGCATACTAAAACGGAGAAATCCATAAATACCTAACTTCAACATCAACGCCGCCAATACAACAGAGCCGCCTGAGGGTGCTTCTGTGTGCGCATCGGGCAACCAAGTATGCACTGGCCACATGGGAACTTTTACGGCAAATGCCAAGAAGAATGCAAAAAACAACAGTTCTTGAATATGTAATGACAGATTTGTTAGGCCATAAAATTTTTGAATATCAAATGTGCCTGTTTGATTATAAAGATATAACAAAGCAACCAACATTAAGATCGAACCCAAAAAGGTATACAAGAAAAACTTAATCGATGCATATGAACGATTGGTACTTCCCCACATCCCAATGCTTAAATACATGGGAATCAACATACCTTCCCAAAATACATAAAATAAAATGGCATCAGTCGCTGCAAATACACCAATCATCATGCCTTGCATGGTAAGAAAAGTTGCCATGTATTGTGCAACGCGCATTTTGATGGCTTCACAACCCGCAAAAACAACTAACAGCCCGGTAAAATTAGTGAGGATGATCATTGCAAGTGAGATGCCATCGACACCCAATGCATAATGAATTTGATAAACACGTATCCACAAATGATCTTCTTGGAATTGCATCATATAAGAACTAGGATCAAATCCTAAATACAAAGGTACGCACACGGCCAAATTGATAAGACCGACAACAGATGCAATGCCGCGCGCTATATTGGCATTTTTATCGCCGCCTGTTAGCAAGACAAGCACTGCGCCAAAAACAGGAAACCAAATTAAAAATGTTAACCATGGAAAATGTGAAGCCATAAATCAGTATCCTAACAATACAGATAAAAATAATTGCGTTAACCTTTTAAAGGCAGCAGCAAGAACCAACCCAGAAAAACTAACACGCCAGCAACCATCGCTAACGAGTAATGATAAATGTAACCTGATTGTAAACGCCGACCTACGCGCGCAAGCCAAGTAATAATTTTTCCGGTGCCATTAACAAAAATACCGTCAATCATTTTGAGATCGCTAATGTCATAGAAAAAATAACCCAGCTTGCGACAGCCACGTACAATGATTAGCTGATTAAAATCATCAAAACCGTATTTATTCATCATCACACTATAAAAGAATGAGAAACGGCGTTTAAGTTGTTCCGCAAATTCCACAAAATGAATGTTAAACAACCATGCGGTGCCAATACCTGCGATCGCCAACCAGAAAGGCAAATGCATACATGCATCAATCGCCATTAACCATGCGCCATGAAATTCCATCGCCATATGCGCTAACACATTATGTTGAGGCAATACAAAAACACTGGCGCCCAGCAATCGGGGTTGCGTGAATAACATCGGTCCTACCAGCATAAAACCTGAAACAATACTGGGAGCGGCTAATGCAATCAATGGCACTAAGATTACCCAAGGTGATTCTTTGATGTGTTTTTTTGCATGAAGACTTAATCGTTCTTTCCCGTGAAATGTTAAAAACAGTGCGCGGAAAATATAAAGCGGCGTCAAAAATGCGCCCACCAAGACACACATATAAGCATAACCCGCGCCCGGTATCGTCGATAACTGCACAGCTTCAATGATTGCATCTTTAGAATAAAATCCAGAAAATGGCGGGATTGCAGCAACAGCTAAGGCACCAATTAAAAATGTTAAATACGTGATTGGCATATACCGTGCAAGACCACCCATATTCCGCATGTCTTGCTCATGATGAAGAGCAATAATCACAGAACCGGCTGCTAAAAATAATAATGCTTTGAAAAATGCATGCGTTACTAAGTGAAAAATAGCCGCATCATAAGAAGATGCACCTAAAGCAACTGTCATATACCCTAATTGCGATAATGTTGAATAAGCAATGACGCGCTTAATATCACATTGAAAAACGGCTAACAATCCCATGAACAAACATGTCGTCGCACCAATCACTAATATTAAACTTAACGCTACCGTTGAATATTCAAATAATGGGGAAGCGCGTGACACCATATAAATCCCAGCGGTTACCATCGTTGCAGCATGGATGAGCGCAGATATAGGCGTTGGGCCTTCCATAGATTCTGGCAACCAAACATGTAATGGTACTTGAGCTGACTTCCCCATAGCTCCGATGAATAATAAAATACAAATAAATGTAATCACAGAGACGGGCGTGCCGGGAAATAAATTTAGGGTTTTATCTAAGACGCTTCCAACATGCGTAAAAACTTCATGATAATTTAAGGTATTGAAATACTTTAAAATCACAGCCATACCCAACAGAAAACCAATGTCACCAACACGATTAACTAAGAAAGCTTTTAAGCTACCAAATACAGCTGCTTCGCGCTTAAACCAAAAACCAATTAATAAATAGGAGACTAAACCAACGCCTTCCCAACCAAAAAACATCAGCAAGAAATTATCTGCGAGTACTAACACTAACATCGCAAACGTAAACAATGACACATAACTAAAAAATCGTTGATAACCTGGATCATCCGCCATGTAACCGACGGTGTAGATATGTACCATTAGCGAAACAAACGTGACGATAAATATCATGGTTGCGCTGAGCTTATCGATTAATAAAGCGACATCAAATTGGAATGCGCCCGCTTGAACCCATTTATAAATCACACCTTCTACTGCAGGGTAACCATTTAACACCATTGTTGTAAAAACATAGCAAGCCAACAAAAAGGTAATGCTCATCAATGAAATAGTGATGGTGTGGGTTGGCCTTGGACCAATGAGCTTACCAAATAAGCCTGCAATCAATGCGCCCAGCAGTGGCAGCAAGATAATAACGAGTGCTATCAATAATAAATTATTTTCCACGTTGCTATCCTCTTAGCCTTTCAGCAAATCAAGTTCTTGCACTTCAATCGTGCTACGTTTGCGGAATAACACTACCATAATAGCTAACCCAATCGCGGCTTCAGCTGCTGCAACGGTTAGAATAAAAAACACAAATACTTGGCCAATGACGTTATCTAAGAAATAAGAAAATGCGATGAAGTTGGTATTCACAGCAAGCAGAATTAACTCGATTGACATTAATAAAACGATAATATTTTTACGGTTAATGACAATACCGGCCATACCTATGCCAAATAAAATGGCTGCAACAATGAGAAAATCGGAAAGAGATAGCATGTTATTGTCCCGTATTCGTTGGTTTGATTCTTAGTTCTGATGGCATTTTAATTAAGCGAAGACGGTCTTTGGGATTAACAGCAATTTGATCGCTGATTCGCTGGGTTTTATGTTTTCGGCCTTCGCGATGCGTCAAACTGATAGCGGCTACGATTGCTGTTAGGAGTAATACAGCGGCAACTTCAAAGGGATATGCGTATTGGGTGTATAAGACCATGCCTAGGCTTTCGATGTTACTGTAATCAATTGACTTGGCGATGGGGGTTGGCATGTTTAATAAACCAAAACGGTTGGGTCCGATAACCGTGACTGTTAAGCCGACTATTAGAAAAACCATTAACAATCCGATGGGGAAATACTTAACGAAGCCTTCTCGGACATTGATACGACTGACGCTTAGCATCATGACTACGAATAAAAATAAGGTCATTACGGCGCCGACGTAGACGAGGACTAGAATTAAGGCGAGGAATTCTGCGTGTAATAATAGCCATACACCGGACATGGCAAAAAATGTTAGGACGAGAAACAAGGCGCCGCGGACGGGGTTGCTGGAGGACACAACCATCATGCCTGAGAAAATGGCGATGGATGAGAATGCGTAGAAAATTATTTGTAGTGCTGTCATTGGTTGCCTTTTTTACGTTATTCTTTCTTAAAATTCTCGCCCGCTTACGAAAATACCATAAGCATCAACTTAGCCATCCCTCCCTTTGGAAAAGGGAGGTTAGGAGGGATTTATATAAAAAATGCATTTTATAAAAATCCCCCTTAATCCCCCTTTTTCAAAGGGGGAAATTTATTTTTCTTTACCGATACGGCGCATCCTCTGCTCTATCTCTGGCAATGTCAGCTTCGTATTTATCCCCAATCGCCAACAATTTCTCTTTCGTCAAAATATTTTCGCCACGATTCTCCATGTGATAATCATGCATCCCCGTCAATACAATCGCATCAACCGGACACGCTTCTTCACAGAACCCGCAATAAATACATTTAAACAAATCAATTTCATACAAGGTCGTGCGTCGCGAACCATCAACACGTGGCTCCGCTTCAATAGTAATTGCCAATGCTGGGCACACCGCTTCACATAATTTACAAGCAATGCAGCGCTCTTCACCATTAGGATAACGACGTTGCGCATGAATGCCGCGAAAACGTGGTGACATAGGTGTCTTTTCTTCCGGATATTGGATTGTGGTTTTTTTCGCAAAAAAATACCGGCCGGTGAGCCTTAGCCCAAGCAACAATTCCCATAATAAAAAACTCTTAACGTACTTAAGCAAACGCTGCATAGTGTTATCTCACTGCAAACCAAGGACCCACATTAAAATGGACCGCCATGCTAATGACGAAAATCCACACAATGGTCACGGGAATTAATACTTTCCAGCCTAAATGCATAATTTGATCATAACGGTATCGAGGAAACGTCGCTCGAATCCATAAATAACAAAAGATGAAAAAGCCTGTTTTTGCTAACAACCAAGCACTGCCTGGTACAAAAGCAAAGAGAGATGATAAAAGTGGAATACCTTCAAACGGCGATAACCAGCCCCCTAAAAACAGAATCGCAATTAATGCTGAAATCAATATCATGCTGGCATATTCTGCCAAGAAAAATAATGCGAATGTTGTGCCGGAATATTCGACGTGAAAACCTGCCACGATTTCTGTTTCACCTTCAGCAACATCGAATGGTGCGCGATTGGTTTCTGCAATACCTGAAATCCAATACACCATAAATAAGGGAAATAAAGGCAACCAATACCAATGCCAAATGCCACCACGTTGCGCTTCAATAATGGTTTGAAAATTGAGGGAGCTTGCTGCCATCATGACGCCGACTAATGCAAAACCCATGGCAATTTCATATGAGATAGATTGCGCTGCAGCACGTAATGCACCAAACATAGCGTATTTTGAATTAGATGCCCAACCTGCAATTAAAATACCGTAAACGCCTAATGATGACATCGCCAGAGAATACAAAACACCTGCGTTGATATTGGCTAACACTGTTGTTTTATCGAAAGGAATCACAGCCCAACCTGCCAAGGCCGTACCAATGCTAATAACTGGCGCGAAAACAAATAAATAGCGATTGGATGCGGTCGGCACAATAATTTCTTTGCCTAGTAATTTAATGACATCCGCAAACGGTTGCGCTAAACCTAACGGCCCAACGCGATTGGGTCCGATGCGGGTTTGCATGAAACCAATTACTTTTCGCTCAAGTAATGTGAGATATGCCACCGACAATAAGAGCGCGATGACAATCACAATGATTTTGGCGACAATCGTGATGACGAGTAGTAATCCTTCCATTTTTTAAAAAATCTCTCGTAGTTAAGTCTAATCTATATATTTCCCCCTTTGAAAAAGGGGGATTAAGGGGGATTTTTATAAAATGCATTTTTTATATAAATCCCTCCTAGCCTCCCTTTTTCAAAGGGAGGGACGCTTATTTAAGAAGTGATTTTCACTTCTCCAAATAATTTCTTTGCCTAGTAATTTAATGACATCCGCAAACGGTTGCGCTAAACCTAACGGCCCAACGCGATTGGGTCCGATGCGGGTTTGCATGAAACCAATTACTTTTCGCTCAAGTAATGTGAGATATGCCACCGACAATAAGAGCGCGATGACAATCACAATGATTTTGGCGACAATCGTGATGACGAGTAGTAATCCTTCCATTTTTTAAAAAATCTCTCGTAGTTAAGTCTAATCTATATATTTCCCCCTTTGAAAAAGGGGGATTAAGGGGGATTTTTATAAAATGCATTTTTTATATAAATCCCTCCTAGCCTCCCTTTTTCAAAGGGAGGGACGCTT